>CXWK01000103.1_pt1 | contig 283642 bp, 297 predicted proteins | sample 590851 | NCBI WGS metagenome assembly CXWK01 (sample SAMEA3498364, study PRJEB10139) | wastewater metagenome | biome: wastewater treatment plant; material: activated sludge | place: Denmark | collected 2014-08-01
CCAACCACCGTCGAACACCGCCAGCCGGAATGGCAGATTGTCGAGCAATTCGTTGGCGATCACTACCCCACGGAACTGCTCGGCGGGCATCACGGCTTGCGAGTCGACACCCTCAGGGTGGTCTTCCCGTTGAACCGCCGACACCTCGACCGCGACGTAACGACCCGCCCACTGCGGGGCGGCATGCAGGATGGCGCGTGCCAGCGTGCCAGGTCCGGCACCGACCTCGACGATGCGGAAGTCAGCGGGGTGCCCGAGTCGATCGAACTCGGCGGCGATCCGGCGAGCGAGCACGGCACCGAAGAGCGGACCAACCTCAGGCGAAGTGAGGAAGTCGCCGCGTCGACCGGCGCGACCGGCGACCGTGTAGAAACCGTCTTCGCCGTAGAGCGCTTGTGCGACGTAGTCGTCGAAGCGCAGCAACTTGTTCAGGGACAAACTCGCCTAGGGGCCAACGCCAGTGAGATCAGTGATTGCGCCGACCTTGGCAATCAGGCCGGGCAACACACCCAACACGAGTGTGGCAACTCCACAAATCACCAGTGCCGCCTGCACCGAGCCGTGCACCTTGATCGGCGTGACGTCGTCGTGAGGAACGGGTTTCATCCACATCTCGCGCATCACCGAGATGTAATACGCAGTTGCGATCACCGCGTTGACGGCACCGATGATCGCAATCGTGTATCCCCAACCGCCCGCGGCGTCGAGCGCAGCCTTGAACGCGCCAAACTTCGCATACCAGCCGCCCAGCGGCGGAATGCCAGCGAGCGAGGCAAGAAAGAGCGTCATCAACACGGTGAGGCCCGGCGCGTACTGGAAGAGGCCGCCGAAGCTGGCGATCTCGCCGCTGCGCGTCTTACGCGAGACCGCAATGACAACCGCGAACGCACCGAGGTTGGTCGCCGCATAGATGATGAGATAGACGACCACCGCGCGCAGCGACGCCTCTTGCGAACCGTTCGTGAAGGCCATCGCCAATGGCATCAGGATGAACCCACCTTGACTGACGCTGGAGTAGGCAAGCATGCGCACGATGTTCGGCTGCTTGAGCGCAATCAAGTTGCCGATCGTCATGGTCAATGCGGCCATCACAAAGAGGAAGGGGCGATAGACGTCGCGCGCGTCTGGAAACGCGAGGTACACCATCAGCACGAGCCCGACGAAGCCTGCTGCCTTTGATCCGACGCTCAGGAAGGCCGTGACCGGTGTTGGAGCACCTTCGTAGGTGTCGGGGGCCCACGTGTGGAACGGCACGGCACTGACCTTGAACGCAAACCCGACTATGACGAAGACGACACCAAGGACTTGCACTCCCACTCTGTCGCCCTCGAGAGTGATCGCTTGGCCGATGTCGGTCAATAGCGTGCTGCCGGCAATGCCGTACAACAAGCTCATGCCGTAGAGCATCACGGCACTGGCGAACACACCAAGCAGGTAATACTTCACGCCCGCTTCGTTGCTCTTACGGTCGCGCTTCTTCCATGCGGCCAACATGTAGGCCGGGATCGACAGGAACTCGAGTGCAATGAAGATGCTGACCAGATCGCGCGCGCTTGCCATCATGACCATGCCGAGCACGCTGCTGAGCAGCAGAACATAGAACTCGCCCTGGTAGTGACTGCCCTCCTCGAAGTCGTGCGTACTCAAGAGCACCACGACGTACGCAGCGAGAAGGAACAGCGCCTTCAGCACAAGGGCGAAGTTGTCGACTACATAACGTCCAGTGATTCCGTCACCGCTCAACGAGCTGCGTACGTCGCCGCCAATCACAGCCAGCGTGACGACAGGCAACAACGCGCCGAGCAAGAACAAACCGCTCAGAGTTCCTGTGATCCAGCGTCGATGATCGGGCACGAACAGGTCGACGAGCAGCACGACGCAGATACCGACGGCCAGCACAATTTCCGGCGCGAGGGCGTGGTAATCGACGACGGGCGACGAGAACGCGAACACTTGTTACTTCCCGCTGACCTTGAAGATGTCGGTGATCAATTGCACACCGGGGTCGGAGAGGTCGAACAACAGCTTCGGCACGATGCCCAACACCACGATGGCGATCACCAGTGGCGCCCAAGCTGCCCACTCGTAGGCGTTCACATCGTGAACATCGGAGTGATGGTCGGCATCATGGCCACCAGCCTCGACGGCCGGCTCGCCCATCGCCGTTCGCTGGAAGAGCCACAGCAGGTAGCCGGCAGCGAGCACGGTGCCCAGTGCGGCGATGATCGTGAGCACACGGAAGAGTCCCTCGTGGCCATTCCCGATCAGCACCTCTGCCGGACTCCACGCGCTCAGCAGCGCTGGGAACTCGCCCCAGAAGCCAGCAAGGCCAGGCAGCCCCAGCGAGGCCATCGCGCAGAAACCGAAGATCCAGGCCAACTTCGGCATCTCCAGCAGCATGCCCTTCAGCTTGCTGATCTGCAGGGTGTGGTAGCGCTCCTTGACCGAGCCAGCCAGGAAGAACAACATGCCGGTGATCAGGCCATGAGCGACCATCCCGAACAGCGCCGCATTGATACCGAGATCGGTGAGCGTGCTGATGCCGAGCATGACGAAGCCCATGTGTGCCACTGACGAGAACGCGATCAGTCGCTTCATGTCGGTCTGCGCCAAGCAGCCGAGCGCTCCATAGATGATGCCGATAACAGCGAGTACGGCAATGGCTGGCGCCCACTTCACCGCCGCCTGCGGAAGGAACGGAATCGCGATGCGGACGAACCCGTAGGTGCCCAACTTCAGCAAGATGGCCGCCAGAATCACCGACCCTTGCGTCGGTGCCTCGGTGTGGGCGTCGGGCAACCAGGTGTGGAACGGGAACATCGGCACCTTGACGGCAAAGCCGATGAAGAGACCAGCAAAGATCCACACCGCGGTGTTACGTGCGACATTGGGGCCGTTCTCGTTGAACCACTGGAAACTGAAGTTGGCGGCGGCGGGATCGGCAGCGTTGTTCTTCGTAACGACGAACAGGGCGATGAACCCGACGAGCATCAGTGCTGATCCGAACATCGTGTAGAGGAAGAACTTCAGCGAGGCGTACTGACGGTTCTCGCCACCCCAGACGCCGATCATGAAGTACATCGGGAGCAGCACGACTTCGAAGAACACAAAGAAGAGAATGAGATCCTGTGCGATGAACGTGCCCGCCATGCCCGTTTGCAGAACGAGCATGAGGATGAAGAACGCCTTCGCGTTGCCCGGCTTGGGCACATGGTTCCAGCTGTAGATCATGACCAGCACAGTGATCACCATCGACAACAGGTACAGCGGCAAGCTGATGCCATCGAGACCGATCGTGTACGTCGCCTTGATCGGCTTGATCCAGTTATTCGTCGTGAAGAACTGCAGCTTCTCGCTCTGGTCGTAGTCGAACTTGAGCGCAGTCACGACACCGACAGCGAGGGTGGCGATCGCCGTTCCCAACGCAATCGTCTTCGCCGTGTCGACGTCTTTCTTGGGGACGAACAACATCAACAGCACGCCTACCAGTGGTAGGAATGTACCGAGGCTGAGCAGCCACTGAAGGTCTTGAATGGGTTCCATAGAGATGTCCCTCTGCCGTGTCCCTCTACTAGGTATTCACGAGAACGAGTACGAGCCCACCGACTGCTGCGGCACCGAACAGCAATGCTCCGTACATACTGACCTTGCCTGATTGCACCGGTTGCAGCGCACCACCGGCGCCGCGTGCGGTCGTTCCACTGCCATTGACTGCGCCGTCGACCAAACCCTGGTCGATGTACTTGTACACCAGGTCGCCCGTGCGTCGCCCAGTCTTGCCGACCGCGTTGACGACGCCATCGAGAATGCGCTGGTTGGTCCAGTACGCAGCCTTGCTGATCGGGTGCGCAATACCGCGCACGATGACCTTCTCGTAGAGCGCATCGAGGTAGTACTTGTTCACTAGGAAGCGGTGGCCAGCACCCGCAACTGCGTTGCGCTCGGTGAGGCCGCGCAGGGGCGATGTGCCCTCCCCAAACAGCGCACGGGACAACAGCAAACTGATGCCGAACCCGGCCGCCACGAGCACCAGTCCGGGTGCGGCGGCAGCCCAGGTGAACAGCGGCGGATGCGGCACTTCGAAGGCGCCACCCTTGCCGAAGGGAAGCCCGATCGATGATTCGGTCCAGTGTTCGAACCAGTGCCACTTGAACGGCGCTGCGTTGAGATAGCCGGAGAACAAGGCCAGCACGCCGAGAATGACCAACGGGATCGTGATCTGCCACGGCGAATCCTTGGATTCCTTGTGGTCGTGGTGTAGTTCGTGTTCGAAGTGCTCGGCACCACCGCGCGCCTTGCCGAAAAACGTGAGGTACGTCGCTCGCGTCATGTATGCCGTCGTCACGAACGCTCCGATGATGCCGACGAAGTAGAACACCTTGTAGTCGTTGTACTTCGCCGAATCGATGATTTCGTCCTTGGAGAAGAAGCCGCTCACGAATGGGATACCACACAGCGCCGCGGTGCTAACGATCCAAACCCCGAACGTGATCGGCATCTTCTTGCGCAGGCCACCCATGTCCTTCTTCATGTCGAAGCTGTGATGACTGGCCGTGTGGGCGACAGATCCGGCGCAGAGAAAGAGCGCGCACTTGAAGAACGCATGCGTGAAGATATGGAAGACGGCCGCGGTCCACGCGCCGACGCCGAGACCCATCATCATGTAGCCCAATTGGCTGACGGTGCTGTACGCCAACACCTTCTTGATGTCGTTTTGCACGAACGCGAGGCCGGCGGCGATCAAGACTGTGATGCCACCAATCACTGCAACCAGATTGAAACGCTGGCCCGCGATGTTCATGTCGAGCCCGATGTGGAACACCGGGTACAGGCGGGCGACAAGGAAGACGCCGGCCACGACCATCGTGCTCGAGTGCAGCAGTGAACTCACAGGTGTCGGCCCCGCCATGGCATCGGGCAACCAGGTGTGCAATGGGAATTGACCGCTCTTGCCGATGCACGCAATGAAGAGAGCCACCGCCGCCCACATCAGCAACGACTTGCTCCCGAAGTCGCCCGCGGCGGCAGCTTCGTTGATTTCGCTGATCTCCAGCGTGTTGAAAATCGCCAGCAGCATGGCGATTCCGACGAGCAACCCCATGTCGCCGACGCGCACAGTCCAGAACGCCTTCAGCGCTGCTTCGCTATTGGCCCGTTCTTCCCACCAATGCCCGATCAGCATGAACGAGCAGAGACCCATGATCTCCCAGCCGAGGAGCAACTGCACCATGTTCGGCGCCAGCACCATCGTCAACATTCCGGCGGAGAAGAGGGTGATGCTGGCGAAGAAGTGCGTATAGCGGCGATCGCCGCGCACGTACTCCGTCGAGTAGATCTGCACCAGGGTCGAGATGAATGCGACCAACAGCAACATCACCACAGCCAGCCCGTCGATGTGCGAGCCGATCGAGACCCGCAGCTCGCCGATTCGGAACCACTCCCAACGACTCAGCACCGCCTCGACTTCTTCGCCGTGGCTTGCGTCGACGTGATTGATCCATTGATACGCCGCACCCGCGGCGAGCACGAGCGACGCCAGCATGCTGACAATGCCGATCTCGCTTCCGCCGCGCGGCATTCTCTTGCCGACGAGGAGAATCAGCGCAAAGGCAATCCCTGGGATTACAGGAATCAGCCATGCGTTTTCGAGGAACCAGCCCATGTCAGCCCTTCATCTCCGAAAGGTCGTCGAGCGCGATGGTCTTGCGGTTGCGGAAGATCAAGAGCACCATGGCCAGACCGACGCCCACCTCCGCAGCCGCGACAGCAATGATGTACAACGCGAACACGGCGCCGTCGTTGCCACCATTGAGGCGGTCGAACGCCAGCAGGTTGATGTTCACCGAGTTGAGAATCAACTCGATGCTCATCAGGACCAAAACTGCGTTCTTGCGGACTAGCACTCCGTACACGCCGATGCAGAACAACATCGCGCCGAGCAGCAGAAACATGTTGATCAGCACTGGCTAATCCTTCCTTGCGAGCACGATTGCGCCAATCACGGCGGCGAGCAGCACGAACGAGAGTGCCCAGAACGGCAAGGCATACGTCGAGAAGATGCGGTCGCTCAGCAGGATGTTTGCACTGCTACCAATCTTGCCCTCACCGCTGCCCGCGATCTTGGTGTCGTCGAACCCGTCGATGAGCACGTAGGCCATCACCCCGAAGAGCAACAGGGCGATCGGTAGACCAACCAACCAACCCTTCTCGTTGTTGAGATCGGTGTCTTTACCAAGCTTGGCGCGAGTGAGCATGACACCGAAGAGAAAGAGCACCATGACCGCGCCGATGTACACCATCACCTGAGTAACCGCGACGAACTCGGCAGCGAGCAGCAGGTACTGCGCGGCCGCACCAGCCATCACCATCACCAACGACAGCGCCGAGTGAACAACGTTCTTGCTGACAACAACGTTGAGCGCGGCAGCAATCATGACTGCGGCAACGATGCCGAAGCCAATGGTCTGGGCCACCTCAATGTCGGCAGCAAGGTCGGAAGCGAGCAACATCACTTCCCCTTCTTCTTTTCGGCGCCGACTTCCAGATCCGGAGCTTCCGGCACCGTTTCCATCCACTCACCGAGCTTGTCCTTGTCGTGCAACAAGTCGGCGATCTTGGGCTCGCTGTACTCGTACTCAGGGCTCCAGAACAGCGCATCGAACGGACACACGTCGACACAGATCCCGCAGTACATGCACAAGGCGTAATCGATGTCGAAGCGATCGAGTTTATTGACCTTACGTGGCGCGCCACCCGCGCGCCGCGGGGGCGCCAGTTCCTTGTGGCCTTCGATGTAGATGCACCAGTCGGGGCAGCTACGTGCGCACAGCATGCAAGACGTGCAGTTGTCCTCGCGTAGAGCGATGACGCCACGCGCCCGAGTCGTTGGAGTCTCTTTCTCGCGCGGGTACTGGACCGTCGCCGCCCCGCCACCGAGCTTCTTCGGCTTCAGGGTCTGCGCCATCGTGCCGAGAGTGACACCAAGTCCCTTCAGCAAACCGGGAACACGCGGCTTCAACATCAGAATGCCACCTTCAGGATTGCCGTGATCATGATGTTGACGAGCGACAGCGGAATCAGCACCTTCCACGCGAAGCGCTGCAACTGGTCTTCGCGGAACCGCGGGTAGCTGAACCGCACCCACATGATGATGCCGGTGAGTACCAACATCTTGGTGATCATGATCAGCGGCCCGCCGACATTCATCCAGTTGTCGATCTCCGTACCGCCAGCCGGTGCCCAATCGAACCAGGCGAACGGAACACCCCAGCCACCGAGGAACAGGACACTGGCAATCAGTGCGAACACACCTGCCGTTGCGAACTCGCCGATGAAGAAGATCAGAAAGCGAAAGCCGGAGTACTCGGTCATGTAACCCGACACGAGTTCTGATTCGGCGATCGGCATGTCGAACGGCGTCTGCGTGAGTTCCGCCTGCACCGCGATCATGAAGATGAGGAAGCCGATGCCTTGGGTGAGAATGTACGGAAAGCCGATTCCGTTCCATCCGAAGATCTCGTCGCTGTTCTGCTTCACCACAATCTGTTGCAGGTTCATCGTGCCGGCTTGGATGACCACGCCGATCACTGACAACACCATCGGTAGTTCGTACGCGATGAGCTGCCCGGCAGCGCGCAATCCGCCGAGCAGCGAGTACTTGTTGGCGCTGCTCCAGCCGGCCATCAGAATGCCGAGCGTGCTGATGCTGCTGACCGCAAGCATGTAGAACACGCCGGCATCGAAGTCGGTGAAGTACGCGTCGGGTCCGAACGGCACGACTGCCACCAGCAGGAACGTGCTCATCAGCACGACCAACGGCGCGGCACGGAACACTCGCTTGTCGGCGCGGGTGGGCGCGATGTCTTCCTTCTGCAGCCACTTACCTACTTCTGCGAACAGCTGCATGCTGCCGTAGGGCCCAGCTTCCATTGGCCCGAGACGGCTCTGCATGAAGCTCATCATCTTGAACAGAAAGAGGTAGACGATGGTGCCTGCAGGCAACAGCACCGCAACGGCGCCACCAAGAACGCGCAACAACGACTGTGCCCAGTAAGGGAGGTCGGCACCGAGGATCGCGAACGATGTCATCGGTCGATGTCTCCAAGGATGAAGTACAGCGAGGCGAGAATCGAGATGACGTCGGGCACGTAGACGCCGCGCAAGACCCAGGGCACGATCGAGATGTTGTTGAAGCTGGCCGAGCGGATCTTGACGCGGAACGGGCCGAGGTCGCCCTTACTGACGACGTAGTAGCCCATTTCACCGAGTGGGTTCTCGGTGCTGACCCACGCCTCGCCCTCGGGCACCTTGATGATGCGCGGCACTTTGGCCATCACCGAGCCGCTAGGGATTCCATCCAGCAGTTGGTCGACGATCTTGGTGGCCTCACGCGTTTCCTGCAGGCGGATCCAGCAGCGCGCGAAACTGTCGCCGTCGGGATGCGTCCAGACCTTGAAGTCGATCTTGTCGTACGCCAGCGGCAGCTTCTGATCGCGGCGCAAATCCCAGTCGACGCCGCTAGCGCGCAGGTTGGCGCCGCTGAGCCCGTACTGCTTGGCGACTTCGGCGGGAATCACACCAATCCCGCGCAGACGGCTCTGGAAGATCTCGTTACCGAAGAGCAGAGTCTCGATCTCATCGCAGAAGTTGCGCAGCTTCTTCATGACCTGCTTGGTCTCGGTGATCCAGCCAGCAGGCAGGTCTTCCTTCAGACCACCGATGCGATCGAAGTTCGGGTGAAAGCGACCACCCGTTGCACTTTCGATCAGGTTCAACACGTACTCGCGATCGCGGAACGCCATAAAGACGGGCGTGATCGCGCCAAGTTGCACACCTAGGTCGCCGAGAAACAACGAGACGTTGGCGATGCGGCTGAGCTCGAACAGAATCGTTCGGATCCACTGCGCACGAGGTGGCGCCTCGACCTCCATCAACTTCTCGGCGGCGAGAATGAACGGCACTTCGTTGGCGAAGCTGCCCAGCCAGTCGATGCGATTGACGAGCGCAGTCACCTGCGGGAACGTACGCACCTCGGTGAGCTTCTCGTAGCCGCGATGCATGTAGCCGGCGCCGGGTTCTGCCCACACGACTTGCTCGCCGTCGAGACGAACGATGATGCGCAGAGTTCCGTGTGTAGCCGGGTGCTGCGGGCCGATGTTCAGCGTCATGCCCTCGGTCTCGAGCTCGACGTTGAGGCGCGCGTCGGCAGCCTGAGCAGCGATGTAGCTGAGTTTCTGACGATCAGCGAGATCGGTCACGCGGACTCCGAACCTTCAACGGCCGCTTCTTCGGCATCGTCGCCGGGGAGCAGTTCCACGTCGACGATTCCCGGCCACGGCTTCACCATGCGTGCGAGCAATGGGAAGTCCTTCCGTAAGGGATGGCCCTCGAAGTCGGTGGGTAGGTACATGTTGCGCAGATCGGGGTGACCGGTGAAGTCGATGCCGAACATCTCGTGACATTCGCGTTCGTGCCAGTTGGCACCGGCGTACACCGTCACCCAACTCTCGACGCTGGGCTCGACATCGGGCACATCGGCTTTGATCGTGACGCCGAAATGCTGACGCAAGTTCGTGACCCGCGCGAACACCTGCATGCGGGTGTCGCCACCGGTGTAACCCTGCTTGATCGTGGTGTCGCGCTCGGGTGGCGGCTCAGTCGGGTCGTCTTCACCGCGACCGAACGGGCTGGGCATCCAGTCGATGGCGGAGAGAAAGCAGAAGTAGTCGCAACCGACTGTGTCGCGCAACACGCGCCCCGCCTGTTGCCACACGTCGGCCGAGACGCGTACCCACATGTCGTCGTTAGGTTTGATCAAGCTGTCGATCAGCCCGTCGCCGAGCGCAGTGCGCAGTGCGGTGACGACGCCTTCACGGGTTGTGTCGTGCACTAATTCCTTGGGCGCTTCGTCACTCAATCGGACCACCTCCGACGACGATCGGCTGGCTGGCACGTGCGTGGGTGCCCTCGCCGCGCCAGCGTGCCCCCATGTCTTCGTTCTTGATGCGCTGCTGCAACAGCACGACGCCTTCCAGTAGCGCTTCTGGCCGAGGCGGGCAGCCGGGCACATAGATGTCGACCGGGATGATCTGATCGACACCCTTCGTCACTGAGTAGCTGTCCCAGTACGGCCCGCCGCAGTTGGCGCACGAGCCCATGCTGATGACGTACTTCGGTTCCGGCATTTGTTCGTAGAGGCGTTTGATACTCGGCGCCATCTTGTCGGTAACTGTTCCCGAGATCACGACTAGGTCGGCTTGGCGCGGGCTCGCGGGAAGCGGGATCACGCCGAGGCGCATCACGTCGTAACGCGGCGATCCGAACGCGGCACCCATCTCGATTGCGCAGCAGGCAAGACCCCATTGGTAGACCCACAGGCTGTATGAACGCCCGAGGTTGAACAGCGTTGTCAGCGGTTTGGGCAGACGCCCTCTATCGACCAAGCCCATGTAGCTACACCCAGCGCAAGACACCCTTGCGCCACGCATACACGAGGCCAAGGAGTAAGACGAAGACGAAGATGCCCATTTCGACGAGACCAAACACCGCGTACACCTCGAGGCGGGTTGCCCAAGGGAAGATGAACACCGCTTCGACTGCGAACACCACGAACAGCAGAGCGAATATGTAGTAACGAACCTGGCTCTGCGACCACCCATCACCGACGGGGTTGACGCCGCTTTCGTAGGCCATGTTCTTCTCGGCCGATGGATGGTTGGGGCGCAACACTGCGGAGACACCCAACAGAACACTGGCGAGAACGATGGCGAGGGCCGCAAACCAGACCACGTTGAGGTAGTCGCGCAAGAAGTCAGACATCGCCGCCGACGTTACTACGCAACGGGAATGGCATCACAAATGGTGCCGGGCGGCGCAATCTCACGGGATTGCCAATGGGTTCTTACCGAACTCAAACCTGTTGACCCTTGAATGGACGACATATGACCTCCAGAAACACAACCTTCACCCGTTCTCAGCCTTGGTTTTCAGCCCTCTCGCTGCTCGCCATCGTTGGCCTGCTCGCCAGCTGCGGTGAGTCGGCCACGACAACTGCGGCCACGGCAGGGCCCGGTGATCTCACCTCGGGATTCCAGCAAGCATCGTGGGGATCGAACGTCACCGTCACCTACGAGGGCGGCGTGCTGCACTACATCTCCGACGGCCTACCGAACCACGAGCGCTACGCGCAGTACGCGGTGCCGACAGGTGGCGTGGTCGTGCCCGATGCTTCCAGCGCAACAGCGACCGACGATCCGACCGTGGCGCAGAGCTACGACTATCTCATCCCGATGACTCCGACCAAAGCGGCGAGCGTCACGTCAACCAGCCTCGGCGTGATCGGGTTGATGATTTCTGGTGCGTCGTTGTACAACCCGTACGAAGGCGACGGCTCAACCGTCGCGACCCAGTCGAACTTTTCTGTGAAGAATGTTGACGGAGTCGACGTTTGGTTTCTCGACGATTGCTCAGGGCACCCGACGCCGATGGGCCAATACCACTACCACGCGCTACCGAAGTGTGTCACCGCGACAGTTGATACCACTGACGGACCCTCACACATCATCGGTATCGCTTTCGACGGCTACCCGATCTACGGCGACCGCGACATCAACGGCAACCAATTGACCGCGGACGATCTTGACGAGTGCAACGGCATCACCAGCGCGACCCCTGAGTTCCCTGGCGGCGTGTACCACTACGTGTTGCTCGATGTTGCCGACTCCACTTCTTCGATCCGTTGCTTCAGTGGTGTCGTCGACGAGTCGCTGACCTCCATGGCGGGAATGCCCGGAATGGGTGGACCGCCGCCCAGTGCACCGTGAAAGCCTCACGCAGAGTTCGGGCAGGTCTCAGTTCCGTGGTTGCAGTGGCCGTTGTCGGCTTCACCGGGTGTGCAGAAAGCAACTCCACGACAACTCAGACCACCACGACAATTCAGACCTCCACGGCTATTCAGACCTCCACGACGACCATCGCTGCAGGCACAGCAACGTTCATCGCCGAAGTTTGGGCCGACAACTGGTTCGCGCTGTATGTCAACGGCGTCCTCGTGGGTGAGGACAGCGTGTCGATCACGACCGAGCGGTCGTTCAACGCGGAAACCATCACATTCACCGCGTCCTACCCCCTAACAATCGCGATGGTGACCAAGGATTTCAAAGAAACCGACAGTGGTCTCGAATACATCGGCACCGATCGCCAGCAAATGGGCGACGGCGGATTCATCGCGCAGATCACCGACACGGCGACAAGCCAGATTGTCGCAGTCACCAGCAGCGACTGGCGCGGTCTTGCGATCCACCGAGCGCCGCTGAACACGGAGTGTGCGACGAGCTCAAGCCCCGACACCGACTGCGAATTCGAGAGCATCGCGGAACCGGATGGCTGGATGACTGCCGAGTTCGACGATGCCGCGTGGGTCGCGGCGAACACCTACTCCGCGGACGAGGTGGGCGCCAAGGATGGCTACAACGAAGTCGACTGGGACACCAACGCGGCGCTGATCTGGACCAGCGATCTGCAGGTGGACAACACCATCCTCTGGCGCTTCACCGTCGCGGCCTGAATCAAATAGGTGGCAAGGCTTGGGTGGCGTCGAGCCACCAGGCCATCCCCGATGCGATCTGTTCGCGCGTCACGTCGCCGGCGTAGAACGCTCCGGACTTCGCTGGGGTGCCTCGCCGTTCACGGGCGTAGTCCATGGCCTGCGCGAGATCTTCCGCAAAGCGGTCGATGACCCCCGGTTGTGTATTTGGGCGAGTGATACAGAAGTGCACTGCCGCTGGCTGCTGTAGACCATTCATCCGCCAGCGACGGGAGGCGAGAAAGTCGTTGACGTGGAAGATGTCGAGCCCGCTCGTCTCGGTCGTGGTGAAGGCGACATTGAAGTACGGGTCGCCGAGCTCGCGTAGATCCGGGAGCGCACTGATCACATCGCGCAACTGAGCCGCAGTACGAAAGATGTCGGCAGCAATTGCGAGATAGCCCTCGCGGCCGAGCGTGACCATGGCGGCCCATGCTGCCGCAATGATGCCACCGGAACGCGAGCCACTCATGCCTGGTGAGGTGTACAGGCCGCCTGGCCAGTCGGGCACGATGAAGTACTGCTGCCGACGAAGTTCCGCAGTGCGATAGAGCAACACGCTGGAACCCTTTAGTCCGAACCCGTACTTGTGAGTGTCGGCGCTGATCGACGTGACACCCGGCAGACGAAAGTCGAAGACGGGCACCGGGTATCCCAGATCTTCACCCCAGGCGAGAATGAACGCGCCCAGGCAGCCGTCAACGTGCAGATTGATCCCGCGTTCTATTGCGAGCTCCGATAGGTCGCTGATCGGGTCGACAGCACCGTGCGGATAGGTGCCCGCCGAACCGACGAGCGCGACGGTGTTGTCGTCGACCAGCGACCGAACCGACTCCATGTCCGCAACGAACTGATCCGTCACGGTCGCCTTGCGGAGTTCGATGCCGAAGTAGTGGGCTCCCTTGTCGAACGCAGGGTGGGCGGTGTTCGGCAGCACGACGTTCGGTTGCGTGATCCCACGCTCGCGGCCCCACTCGCGGTAGACGAGCAGCGGGTTCATCAAGCTTTCGGTGCCGCCACTGGTGAGTACGCCGCACGGCCCCTGACCTTCAACGGCAGGCGAGTGCAGCATGTCGGCGGTCATCGCGATGATCTCGCCCTCAAAGCGCGTGGCGCTCGGGTACATGTCGCGCTGCAAGACGTTGGCGTGGCTGTAGTGACCGAAGACTTCATTGAGGAAGGCGTAGTGCGCTTCATCGCCGCTGTAGATGCTGCCGCTGATCCGGCCTTCGTGATAGGGCGAATCCTCCAGCTCCGACATCGCATCGATCTCGGCCATGACCGCCGCCCGCGTGCGGCCGCGTTGCGGGAACGCACGCACAACGGGAAAGCGATCGGCGTAAGGGTAAAGGCTCACTTCCACACACTGTCAGAATGAAGGGCATGACCGAAAGAGACATCGAGGCGTTGGTTCGGAGGGTGCCCGGCTGGGAAGCGAGCACCATCACAATCGCTCCGCTGCACGGCGGCATCACCAACACCAACTTCGTTGCGCGTGTGAACGGTGAACCGCGGGTGATCAGGTTGCCTGGCGAGCGAACTGAACTGCTCGGCATCGATCGCGCCAACGAGGCGGAGGCCGCGCTGCGCGCCGCGACACTCGGCATTGGTCCAGCCGTCGTCGCGACGCTGCCGGAGATCGGCACCTTGATCACAGCTCTAGTTCCAGGAGGTCACCTGGAGCCCGAGCCGTTCACCCAGCGACTTGCGCAGGTCGTCGAGTTGCTTCGCCAGTTCCACGACAGCGGCCCGCTGCAGGGAGCGTTCCCAATTCACAGAGTCGTGGAATGGCACGCTCGCGATGCTGCCGCCTACGGCGCCGTAGTACCGGAGGCGTACGAACGGCTTCACGCGCAGAGCCAGCGGATCGAGGCGGCGTTTGCTGCCGCCCCGCTGCCGTTAGTGCCGTGCCACAACGATCTGTTGCCAGGAAACGTGCTCTTCGACGACTCTTCCGGTGAGAAGGGCACAAACCGCGCGTGGCTGCTCGACTTTGAGTACGCGGGCATGAACGATCGCTTCTTCGATCTTGGCAACCTCAGCGTGAACTGCGGGCTCGACGCCACGGCCGATCGGGAGTTGCTGCGGCTCTACTTCGGCGAGCCGACGGCTCCGCGGTGGGCACGGCTGCAGTTGATGAAGATGATGAGCGAGTTCCGCGAAGGCATGTGGGCAGTAGTGCAGCAGGCCATCAGCACCTTGGATACCGACTTCGTGACGTACGCGAGCGAGCGACTGGGTAGTTGCGAACGGTTGGCTGCGCAACCGGAGTTCGAGCAATGGCTGGCCGAGGCCGCGCTTCCCGCTTAGGCCTATGCAGTTAAACGACCCAGGGACCTACGCCGCCGACTCGGTCGACGGTGATGTGCACGATTCGACCCGGTGGCGGGTTGTCCATCGGTGGAAACTTCACACCTTCACCTAGAAATCGCGGTGCCAACTCCTGCAGCAATTCTGGCGCGCCGCCATCAGTGAGGCGCGCGTGGCCGTGCAGAACGGCGTAGTGGTGCAACCCCATCGCGTTTGCGCCGTCAACGGTGAACGACACAACCACTCGCGAGTCGCGCTCGATGTTGCGCATCTTCTTGCCATCGCCCAGGTGCGCGACCAGCAACTCGTCGCCATCGCGACCCAGCCAAATGATGGTCACCTGCGCAGATCCGTCGGCGTTGTTGGTGACGAGGTGCCCATGCACACCACGATCGATTGCCGCTTGTAGTTCCGGGTGCAGTTTCATGACCCCAACGGTAGACGCGCAACGGGTCGGCCCCTCCACCTGGGAGGAGCCGACCCGTTATCGCTGTTTCAACAACTCAGCGAACTGAGTGTCAGTTCTTCGCGGGCTTGAAACCAGCGGCCTTCGCACTGGCTTCGCTATCGAACCAGTACTCAGCGTCGGTTTGATCGTACGAGCCCCCACCCGGCACGTGGTAGAGCATCGAGGATTCGTTGCCCTTGACAGTGCCAGCCGGCGGCTTGCCCTTGCCGGCCCGAACCGCTCCGGCGTACTTGGTCGTGCCAGTTACAGGGATTGCCTTACCGTGCTCCACCGCATCGAGCTCACGCTCGATCGCCAGCAGCTCTTCCTTGGTGCCCTGCACCTTGGGTCCGGTGAACCACTTCTTACCGCCGAAGCGCCAGTACAACCCAAATGCGATAGCGAAAAGGATGATCAGTGGGCCGGTGAAGTTGAAGTTGTTCACTCGGTAGAAGCTGGTGCCTGCACCATCGTCGAGGATCAAGTTCTTGTCGCCCCAGATCGGCCAGAACGGCCAGAACAGCGGAGCGAAGAACAAGATCGTGATGAACCCAACCCAGGCCAGTGCCGTCCAACCGACGAGCTTGTGCCTGCCTTTCAGGTTCCACGGACCCACTTGGAAGTCGGGATTGGTCAGGCGCAGGTAGATCGGAATCGCGTACGCGATGTAGAGACCGATCACACAGATTCCGGTCATCGCGAAGAATGCCGTCGAATACCTGCCCGCGCCGTCACCCTTTACGTACAGCGAGGTGGCACCGAGCAAGGCTGACAGGCCTACACCTAGCCACACCGAGTTCGTTGGCGTACGCGTTTTCCTGTTGATCTTGTGCCAATGCTTCGATCCCGGCAGTGCACCGTCACGGCTGAAGGCATAGATCATGCGGCTGTTGGCGGTGACCGATGCAAGGCCGCAGAAGAACTGAGCGACGATACAGATGAAGACCAGCAACTTCGCCGACCCGGAACCGAGCGCGCTCGAAAAGAGACGGCCGGAGGCGTTGACGAGGAACGGGTCTTCGGCTGGGCCGAAGGCGATGCCTGCGTACACGGCGTCGCCAGCTTCCCCCTTCTTCGGCAAGGCGGAAATCATCGACAGGTTCAGCACCAAGGCTGCTATCGCCGAGATGTAAATCGACCTCACGATCGCCTTTGGTGCCTCGGTGCGTGCACCCTTGGTCTCCTCACTGACGTGAGCGGATGCATCGAAGCCGGTGATGGTGTACTGCGCAAGCAGCAGACCGAGCCCAAACAGGTAAATGGTGATGAACGTGCCGCCGGTCCAACCGGTGAGCCCTGGTGGCGCCTTGTCGAATGCTCCACCGATGCCCCGCGTGTTGCTGGGCGCGATGAATAACACACCGGCAATGATGGCCACGCCGACGACGTGCCACCAGACGCTGATGTCACCCATGATCTTCACGATGTTGATGCTGAATGTATTCAGCAGACCATGTGCGAGTAGCACGAGAACGAAGATCAGAAAGATTCCGTTTGGCGTCAGTCGATAACTGTCGTCGAACATTCGGATGAAGTACCCGATGAAGACCGAAAGTGCGTAGTCGACGCTGGCGATGACACCGATCTGGCCGAGCAGGTTGAACCAACCGGTGAACCAAGCCCATCGCGCACCGTTCCTTTTGGCGAGCTTCGCGGACCAGTAGTACAAGCCACCGGCCGTTGGATATGCGGAACAGATCTCGCCCATCGCCATGCCGACGAGCAGCGCGAAGAAGCCGACGATGACCCAGCTGAGCGTGATGACTCGTGGTCCACCGCTCACCATGCCCAACCAAAAGGCAGTGGTGCCTCCGGCGAGGATGGAAATGATCGAGAAGCTGATCGCGAAGTTGCTGAACGTTGACATTCCGCGATGCAGCTCTTGGGCGTAGCCCATTGAGTGCAGATGGTCGCGGTCGTCATCCACGGTACTTGCCATGGATCCCCTCCTGTGATTTAGGCCCTGGTGTTCAGGGCGTGAGGCTCGACCGACCGCCAATGCCCCAATCACGGGCCGCCGAGCTAGCGAGTGTCTAGCACGTTCCGAAACTTGCTCTGCACGACCGATTCACAGAACCAATCCACGATCCGGTCGGCGTTCGGCCGACTCTCGTTGACTGCGGCGCGGGTGGTCGCGAGCAGTTCCTCCGGACTGGAACCAATGCGTCGTAACTCTTCGGCGCCGAAACCTGTCGCCCACCGGCGCAACATCGTCTCGGTTGCTTCCGGATGGAACTGCGTGCTGAACATGCGGCCCAGTCTCCACGCCTGCGGGCCAACCGCGCTGCGCGCCAACTCGGTGGCATGGCCGGGGACGGTGACGACGTCGTAGTGCCACTGCATCCATGGTCCTTCCGCAATCACCATCGGTTCGTCGCTGACAACATCCATCCAGCCGATCTCTGCCTCGCGCGCCTTCTCGACGGTGCCGCCGAGAGCGTGAGCCATGGTCTGGTTACCGAAGCAGATGCCGTACACAGGCGTGCCGCGCCGCGCTGCTTCGTGAATCACCGCCACCTCGGCTTGCACACTTTCAGCTACCTGGGGCCAGTACACGCTCCACTCGCTGCCGAGCAACAACACCAGGTCGTGGCCTTCGAGACTCGGCCACTCGCTGGGCGACTCGCGGTGGCATTCGGTGAAGGCGTAGCCGTGCGAGCGAAATCTCTCGCCCACGAATCCCGGGTCGGCGTCGTTGGCATTGGCAATCAAGAGCGCACGCACGAGCGGTACGGTAGTCGCCGTGAAACCGCTGGTGCTGATCGTCGGCCGCATGGCCACCGAAGCGAAAGGTGTTCGTGGCGAACCGTTCGCCGCCGGTCGCCGATACTTCGAAGCCATCGCTCACGCGGGTGGAGTGCCGCTGATGCTGCCACCCATCACATCGATCGTCGACGACGTGCCCGCGCTGCTCGGCAAGATCGACGCAGTGGTGTTGCACGGTGGCGGCGACGTCGATCCACGTCGCTACGGTCAGCAGCCGACCGCCGAGCAGTTGTATGGCATCGTCGCCGAACACGATGAGGTCGAACTCGCAGTTGTGCAGGCAGCAGTTGCGTCCGACACGCCAATGCTCGCAATCTGCCGCGGCCTGCAGGTTCTCAACGTCGCGCTCGGCGGAACGCTGCAGCAAGACATCGGCAACGAGTCCCACTGGTTCGCACACCATCCGGTGACATTGAATGCGGGTTCACGATTGGCGAATGCCATCGGTGGCGAGTCCGTAGCGAAGTGTCATTGTGTGCACCACCAGGCGCTCGACCGCGTCGCCGACGGCCTCAGCGTCGTCGGCCGCACCGCCGACGGCATTGTGCACGCCTGCGAACTCGACAGCGCGAGCTGGGTGGTCGCCACCCAGTGGCACCCAGAAGACACAGCCGCCACCGACCCAGAACAGCAAGCGATCTTCCAAGCCCTGATCGACAACGCCTAACCCCCAATCACAACGGGTTGGGCGCGATTGGGTGACAGGAACGGCCGCTTCCGCGCCCATGGGCGCGGAAGCGTGACAGGAACGCCTGATTTCGCGCCCGTGGGTGCGCCGTCGCACGCCGGTATGTTGCGAATGCTTCCCCCAACTTGTCGCCTCACTACTGGGGGAAGCCATGCCTACCTGGCAAGAAGCGGTCGACGCTTGGTTTCGCACACATCACGGAGTCATCAACGCGACACAGCTGCAGTCAATCGGTTGTTCGCCACGGACAGTGCGCCGAATGGTGGAACGCAAGCAACTCATACTCGTTCAGCGCGGTGTCTACATCAGCAGTCAGTGGCCGATTGGCGCCAACCAAGTGATGGCGGCAGCATGTGCTCGTAATCCGTCGGCGCTCATCGGCTTCACGGCAGCCGCCAAACTGTGGGGGCTCCGTCGAGTGACGGATCGGCGAATCCACGTGCTCGTGCCGCACGGTGCTTCACCGGAGCTCGATGGCATAATCGTCCACCGCTGTCGGCGGATCGACGAGATCGACATCGTCCGTCGCGATGACGGCATCAGTCTGACCAGCCCGCCGCGCACGCTCTTCGACAGCGCAGACATGTTGGGGATGTCGGCGAGCCGCTCTGCGATGGAGCAGTTACTCCACGAGAAGCGGTGCACGCTCGACGCCATTCTTGAGACCTACATCCGTCTCGCCCATCCAAATCGACCGGTTAGCCGGACGATGGGAGAGGTCATCGCCTCGCGACCAAGGTGGCGGGTGGCATTGCACTCCGATCTCGAACTGCGCGTGTTGGAAGAGATCGAGCGACAGCGGCTTCCGGCTGTCCTAACTCAGTGTCCCGTAGTTCTGAGCGACGGACGAACGATCCACCTCGACTTCGGTTGGCCACAGTGGCGCGTCGGACTCGAAGTTGATCACCCGGCGTGGCACGAAGGCATCGAAGAGCGCCATCGCGACGCGAACAGGGATCGAAAGGCAGCCGGGGTCGGCTGGGTAGTCCCGCGCGTATCAAACATCGATGTGAGCGGTGATCTCGCAAATGCGATCAAGGATGTATCGATCATCCTTCGTCAGCGGATGAACGCCGCTTGAGTCGCTCCCACGGGCGCGAGAACGAGCGATGTCGACACGCTTCCGCGCCCATGGGCGCGGAAGTGGGCGTTCCTGACACCCAATCGCGCCCAACCAGTGGGGGTTAGGGGGTGAGGGTGATCAGCCAGCCTGGGAAGTGGCCGACCACCAGCGTGAACGCGACCGCGATAGCAATTGCTGCCCAGAGCAATGCTGGCACGCGGATCACCTCGCGCTTCTCGTCGCTTGCTTCCTCGTCGGTGATCCACATGCTGACCATGATGCGTAGGTAGACGAACGCTGCAATGACCGCCGACACCATCGCGACGATGGCAATCGCATAGCTCTCCACCTCGACGGCGGCCCCGATCACGCCGAACTTGGCGATGAAACCACTCGTCAGCGGCACACCCGCCTGCGCGAGCAGCAGCACCGTCATCGCCAACGCGAGCACCGGCTTGTGCTTGGCGAGGCCGCGGAAGCCGGCGAGATCCGTCGCCGCGTCGCCGGTGCGGCCGACGGCGGTGACGACTGCGAACGTTCCGATCACGAGCACGGCGTAGATCAGCAGATACATCAACACCGACGACACTCCGTCGCCACTCATCGGTGAACTCGGCTGATGCGCAGCCGCCTCAACACCCACAAGGATGAAACCGGCGTGGCTCACACTCGAGAACGCAAGCATCCGCTTGACATTGGTCTGCACGACCGCCATCACCGCGCCGCCGACCAGAGTGAGCAACGCGATCATCCACAGCGCTGGCTGGTAGTCGTCGCTCCAACTCGGCAAGGCCTCAAGCAGCACGCGCAGCATGGCACCGAAAGCCGCAGCTTTGCCTGCAGATGCCATGAAGGCAGTGACGGGCGTGGGTGCGCCTTGGTACACGTCGGGGGTCCAGAAGTGGAACGGCACCGCTGCGACCTTGAACGACAAGCCGACGAGCAGCAATGCGATTCCTGCCAGAACCAGCGCGTCGTTCGCGCGATCCGACCCAGCGGTTGGTTCCAACGCCGCCACGATCTTGTTGAAATTGGTGCTGCCGGCACCGCCGTAGATCAGCGCAACTCCGTACAAGAAGAAGGCTGATGCAAAGCCACCAAGCACGAAGTACTTGAGGCCGCTTTCCTGACTCTGCACCCGCTTGCGGTGGCTCGCAGCCATCACATACAAGGCGATCGACAGAATCTCGAGCCCAAGGAACAGCACGACCAAGTCGTTCGCCGCGGCCATGACGATTCCGCCGAGCGCTGCCAACAGGTACAGCGCATACAACTCGGGTCCGTCGATGCCTTCGCGCCGCAGATAGTCGTCGGTGATCAGCGCGCACAAGAACACCGCTACGCAGATTGTGATCGCAACCCAGACCGCGGGCTTGTCGAGCACGAGCGCGTCGCCCAACAGTGTTGTCACGCCCTCCCGATCGATCTGACGCCACGACAGCACGGAGAGCACACCGGCGCCGACGGCACAATTCGCAGCAAACAGGGCGTACCAACGCTTCGGCCATGGTGGGGTCAGGGCGGCCACCAGCAGCAAGACCATTGCGCCACCCAACAGCACCAGCAGTGGGCTGATCGCGAACCAGTCGACCGCGGGACCCTGCAACGTGGCTCCGAGCACGGCGCGCATCAGCCCTCCCCGTGTTCGAGTTCGATGATGGGCTCAGCTGGAACTGGCTCGTTGTAATCGCTGTGCTGTTCGACGTGTTCAATGAATGCTTTCACTGACGGTTCCATGCGCTCGAGCATCGGCTTCGGGTAGACACCCGTGAACACGATCAAACCGATGATCGGCAAGAGCAGCGAGGCTTCCTTCCACTTCAGTTCCGCAAAGCCCTGATTCGCCTCGTCGGGTTCACCATGAAAGACCCGTTGATACGCCCACAACAGATACAGCGCAGCCAGAATCACTCCAGCGGCGGCAACGGTGACCCACCAGCGAGCTGTAGCGAACGAACCGATCAGCACCATGAACTCGCCGACAAAGCCGTTCAGACCGGGCACGCCGATGCTGGACAGCATCACGACCATGAAGGCAGCGGCGAAGACGGGAGCAACTTTCTGCAGGCCGCGCAACTGTGAGATCTCGCGCGTGTGGCGCCGTTCGTAGATCATGCCGACCATGATGAACAGCGCGCCGGTCGAAAGACCGTGGTTGATGTTCTGCATCACAGCACCGGTGACCGCCGTGGTCGTCAGCGCGAACGTGCCGAGCACGATGAAGCCAAGGTGCGCGACCGACGAGTAGGCGACAACACGTTTGAGATCGGTCTGCATCGTTGCCGCAATCGCACCCCAGATGATGCCAACTGTCGCCAACGTGAAGAACAGCGGTCGCGACCACAACGCGGCCTCCGGGAAGAGGTACACGCCGAATCGCAGCAGCCCGTACGTGCCCATCTTCAACAGCACTGCGGCAAGGATGACGGAGCCGGCAGTCGGCGCCTGCGTGTGCGCATCGGGAAGCCACGTGTGCAAAGGAAACAGCGGCACCTTCACCGCGAACGCGATGGCAAACGCAAAGAACAGCCATCGTCCGGTACTCGCTGCGAAGTCAGCGTTCTCCGCAATCTTGATGAGATCGAACGTGATCTGTCCGTCGTCGGCCTTCGCCAGCACGGCCGTCGCGATGATGCCGACCAACATGAAGGCGGAGCCGACCATCGTGAACAAGAAGAATTTGGTCGCCGCGTAGACGCGGTTCTCGTATCCCCAACCGCCAATCAGGAAGTACATCGGGACGAGGACGATCTCGAAGAAGACGAAGAACAAGAAGAGGTCGAGGCTGATAAAGCTGCCCAACACACCGGCTTCCAGCAACAACATCCAGGAGAGATAGCGCTTGTGGTCCGCCGTCGAGCGAGAGTGCGGATCGATACCGGCGAGCACCAATGGAAACAGCACACCGGTGAGCACGACGAGGAACAGCGAGATGCCGTCGATGCCGAGATGCCACGAGATTCCCCACGGCTTGATCCATTCGTGTTGTGACGTGAACTGGAAGCCGGCGTCGCTCTTCTCGAACGCGAACAGCACCCACAGCGCGAATCCACCAGTCACCACGCTGCCCAGCAGCGCCGTCACGCGCACTAAGTCGGGGTGTCGATTCGGGATGACCGCGACCAACAGTGCGGTGATCGCTGGCACCAGCACTAGCAGCGTGAGAATCGGAAACTCGGTCACAGCACTGCCCGCCCGACGACAAACCACACCAGTAAGAGCACAACGCCAACCCCAATCGCGGCGGCGTAGTTACGCACGTTGCCGCTCTGCACCTTGCGGAACTGCCGCGCCGCGCTGCTCACCAGCGAACCAGAACCGTTGACAGCTCCATCGATGATCTTGGAATCCGCCCAAGCAACACCGTCGAACGCCTGACGACCGGGCTTGCCCATCGCCCAGCTGACAGCGCGGTCGTAGCCCCAGCCATCGGCGAGAAGCTGCGGCTCAATCGGCTTGGCCTTGTGCTTCGCGTAGATGAGGTAGGCCGCAGTGATACCCGCGAGTGCAATCGCGATCGCCACGAACGCCAACACCCCACTGAGGTCGTGCGCGCTGTGAGAGAGCTCGTGCTCGTTGGCATGGACGACTGGGGCCAACCAGTCCTCGAGTCGATGGGCGATGCCCTTTGGTATCCACGACCATGACGGCAGCTGAATCAAACCCCCCACCACGGAGAGGCCAGCGAGAACGACCAACGGCAGCACCATCGTCGCCGGGCTTTCATGCGGAGTCAGATCGCCGTGCGCACCGTGTTCGTCGTGGGCGTCGTGCCAGCGCGCCTTGCCGAAGAACACCATGATCACCTGGCGAGTCATGTAGTACGCCGTCAGCAGCGCTGTGATGAGACCAAGAACGTAGAGAATCGGACTCTTGTCGTACGCAAACAGCAGGATCTCGTCCTTGCTCCAGAACCCAGCGAACGGCGGCACGCCGGCGATAGCCAGCCAACCGATGATGAAGGTGAACGCAGTCACGGGCATCAGCTTGCGGAGGGCACCCATCGCGCGCATGTCCTGCTGGTGGTGCATCCCGTGGATCACCGAGCCGGCGCCGAGGAAGAGCAACGCCTTGAAGAATGCATGCGTGACCATGTGGAAGATCGCGGCGACGTACGCACCCGATCCGACAGCGAGGAACATGTAGCCGAGTTGACTGATCGTTGAGTACGCCAGCACCTTCTTGATGTCGTTCTGCGCAACAGCGATGGTCGCTGCGAACAGTGCTGTCGCAACGCCGACGATCGCAATGACGGTTGGGGCGTACGAACTGGCAGCACCAAGCACGGGGTTGATGCGCACCATCAGGTACACGCCAGCGGTCACCATGGTTGCTGCGTGAATGAGCGCCGAGACCGGGGTCGGGCCTTCCATCGCGTCGGGGAGCCATAGGTAGAGCGGCAGCTGCGCGCTCTTGCCGCAGGCGCCGATGAAGCAGAACAATGCAATCGCTGTCGAAGTCGTTGCCGACATTCCCGCGGCACCGCCGTTGACGACTGCGTAGTCGAGCGAGCCGACGGCCCAGAAGGCGAAGAACATCGCCATCATGAAACCCCAGTCGCCAACCCTGTTGGTAATGAAGGCCTTCTTACCTGCGGTCGCCGCGCTCTCCTTCTCGTGCCAAAAGGAGATGAGGAGATAACTGCACGTGCCGACGCCTTCCCAGCCCAGGAAGGTGACCAGCATGTTCGAGCCGAGAACCAACATGAGCATGCTGAAGGCGAACAGATTGAGGTACAGGAAGAACTTGCTGAACCGCTCATCGCCACGCATGTAACCGACGGCGTACAGGTGAATCAGCGAACCAATGCCGGTGACGAAGAGACACATCGTCAGACTGAGCGGATCGGCGAGGAACGCCATGTCGATGCGCAGCGAACCCGTTGGCACCCACGAGAACAGCCGCTGCACCTGCCCGACACGCTCTTCCTCGGCAAGCGACATCAAGTCGACGAACACACCGACGGTGACCGCGAACGAGGCGGCCACCATCGCGGTCGCGAAGTATCCCGACTTCGGGTCACCCAGCTTGCGCCCGAACAGCAAGATGACGAGAAAGCCGGCGAGCGGCAACGCAGGAATCAGCCACACAAAGTCGAGCATCGGGTCAGCCCTTCAACTCGGCGAGATCGTCGGTGGTGGCGTTCGGCTGCCGCCGCAGGATGGCAACGATGATGCCAAGGCCGACAACAACCTCAGCGGCGGCGACCACCATGACAAAGAACACCGTGCTTTGGCCCCCGACGTCGCCCATCTTGCGTGCCAGCGCGACAAACGTCAGGTTGACCGCGTTGAGCATCAGTTCGATGCACATGAACAAGATCAGCGGATTGCGGCGAACCATCACGCCGACAACTCCGAGCGCGAAAAGCATCGCTGCGAGCAACAAGTACCAGGTGGTCGTCACTTGCACGGCGATGAGCGCGGTCATGACGTCTCGCCCTTGCGCGGCTTGCGCGCCAACATAACCGTCGCAACGACGGCAATTACCAGCAAGACAGAGGTCAGTTCGAAGGCCAACACATGGTCACTGAAGACATCGCGCGCGATGGCCCGGATGTTGCTGTCGTGCGAGCCGTCCAGCGCATCCTGCACTGCGGCGCTGGGCACCACGGTGGGCGATTTCGCATCGCGCGAGATGAGAATCGCTAGTCCGAGCATCGATAACAACCCGGCACCGACCGCTACGGCGGCGGGGCGTTGAATCCTGAACGGCTCGATCCGCAGATCTTCCGCTTTGTCGACGCCGAGCAGCATGATCACGAACAAGAAAAGCACCACGATCGCGCCTGCGTACACGATGACCTGGACGGCGGCCAGGAAGTTGGCTTCCTGGGCGACGAAGAGCACCGCGACACCGAACAGCGTGAGCACCAGGCTCAGCGCAGCATGCACCGGGTGGCTGCGAACGATGACGCCGACAGCTCCACCCAACACCATCGCGGCGGCAGCGACGAAGACGAACAGTTCCATCAGGTGCTCGGCCTTTCAGCTGCGCGCACGCCGTAGCCGAGCTCGCCACTCCAGCCGACTTCGCCGACAAACGATGCGTCACCAGACGGTGCCGTCGCCCGCATCCAACCACTGGTGAGCAGGTCTTCGCCCTCGCGCCAGTCTTCCCACGGCATGTGCTGTGGTTTGCCTTCGTCGTCGACGACGAGTTCCGCCTTCGTGTACACCGCGTCTCGCCGGTTCGTGAAGCTGAACTCGAACAACTTGCTCTCGGTGATTGCTTCCGTCGGACACGCCTCAACACACAGGTCGCAGTGAATGCACCGCAGGTAGTTGATCTCGTAGACGAACCCGAAGCGTTCACCCGGTGACGTGGGGTTCAGCGGATCGTTGTCGGCACCGCGCACATGAATGCATTTAGCCGGGCAGACACCGGCGCACAGCTCGCAGCCGATGCACTTCTCCATCCCGTCCTCATAGCGATTGAGGACGTGACGACCGTGTAACCGCTCGGGCTTGGCGATCTTCTCGTCGCGACCCTCGATGTCGCGCTGCTTCTTGAAGACGCGGCCGCCGGAGTACGACGTCGTGACCTTGTCGCCACCGAACAAGCGATGCTGCCGGAGCGTGACCAGGAAGCCGTTGAGGTACCCCACTAGAACATCGCTCCTTCACGCTCACGGTTGCGCGCACTGACCTTGGTGGCACGCCCGAGTAGCGAGGCTCCCCCGCCAACGACGGCCAAGCACACAGCTCCAACGAACCAACGATTCCAACCCTCGTCCTTGCCAATGCGGAAAGCGGCGAGCAGCATGAACCAGCCGAGCGCCAGGGGGATCATCAGTCGCCAGCCAAGATTCATCAGTTGGTCGTAGCGCAGCCGCGGCAGCGTTGCGCGGAACCACACGTAGATGTACAGAAACACCAGCACCTTCAACAGCATCCAGACAGTGCCACTGAGCGGCCCGAGGAAGGACAGCACGTTCTCGAAGTTGCCGATCGGTAGCGGTTGCGGCCCACCGAAGAACAGAGTCACGATGACCCCGCTCATCGTGATGGTGTTCATGAACTCGGCGAGGAAGAACAAGGCGAAGCGGATGCTCGAGTACTCGGTGTTGAAGCCGCCCACCAATTCCTGTTCCGCTTCCACAAGATCGAACGGTGGCCGATTGAGCTCGGCGGTGGCAGCGATGAGGAAGATGAAGAACGGCAGAACGCCAGTGGCGACGACGTGCCATCGCGTGAAGCTCGATTGTGCCGCAACGATGCCACTAGTGCTGAGTGTGCCAGCGATGAGAACGACGGACGCGAGACTGAGACCGAGCGCCGCCTCGTAGCTGACCATCTGCGCCGACGCACGCACAGATCCGAGCAATGGGTACTTGGATCCGGAACTCCAACCGGCGAGCATGATGCCGTACACCGCAATACTGCTGAGCGCGAGCAGCAGCAGCACACCAACTGGTGGATCAGCGAGTTGCAGTTTCGTGGCCCGACCAAGTATCTGAACAGTGCCGTCTTTGCCGTTAGAGAAGTCTCCACCAAGCGGTATGACCGACCACACCAGGAACGCCGGCACGAAGGCAAGGTACGGCGCCAACTTGAAAACGAACCGATCGCCCTTGGTGGGCAGTAGGTCTTCTTTGAAGAACAGCTTGATGCCGTCGGCAAGCGTTTGCAGCAGCCCTTTAGGACCCGCCTTGTTCGGGCCGACACGGTTCTGCATGAACGCGATCACTTTGCGCTCGAACCAAACCATCAACATCGTGCCCACGAGACCGACGACGAAGATCACCAGCACCTTGATGATGACGATCAGGATCGCGCGGAAGGACAAATCGTCGAGCAGGGGATCGAGCGCGAGCACTACAGGTTCTCGATTCGCACGTCGTTCACAGCCGCGAAGCAGTCGATCAACTCACCAACGTTGGGACCCGGATTGTTCCAGGGCAGCCACGCGGTACCGCGCAGGACGTTCTCGTCGGCGACGACGGGCAGCACGACGGTGGCTCGCGCGCTGCGCACCTTCACTTCCACACCGTCACTGGTGCCCACCCTCGCGAGGTCGAGCGGGTGCAGGTGCACGGCGGACCCGCGTGGAAGGTGAGCCAGCGACGGGGAGGTGGCAGTGCCCACTGCCTGGTCGTAGAGAGTGCGGCTCACCACCAGCCGCAGGTCGTAGGAATTCCGTTCCGGCGCGACCCCTTCCAGCAAGGCCGCCGCTGGGAACTCGGTTGGTGTCCCTGCCAACACTCCATCGGCAGAATCCTTCAACGCCTGTGTGGTGACGAGTTCGAAACCGGGCACATTGATCGCGATGTCGAGCGTTATCTCATCGACCTTCGAGTAGCCGAGATCGCCACCGAGTGCCTGCGCCAATCCCACCGCAATCATCCAATCTGGACGCGTGTTGCCTGCGGGCGACACCTGGCGAACGACGTTGTTAACCCTGCCTTCGAGATTTGTGGTCGTGCCGTCCTTCTCGCCAAATGCACAGGCCGCCAGCACCACGTCGGCCTTTGCGTTCGACGCGGTCAGGAACGTGTCGACAGCGATCATCCGTCGCGCTCCGGCGAGCCCACGACGAGCCAAGTCTGTGTCGGGGAAGTCAGCGAGCGGATCGGCGCCGACCAACACCAAGCAATCGATCTTGCCGTCCGCAGCCGCCTGCAATACGCCGCGTGTGTCGAGACCATCGGCACCAGTTCGCATGCCCACCTGCAGCGCGCCGAGCGTGTTCCCGCGCCGAAGCGCGGGCAAGACTTTGCTCCCGGGCGTCGCCGCCAAAAGGCGGTGAAGAGCGTGCACGCTCGCAGTGATCGTTTCAGCCAAGTTCTGCCTGCCGAACACGACTACAACGTTGCCCTTCGCCAGTTGCGCAGCAACATCGGCGTCGGCGAGCGCCCCTTCAACCGCAGCTACTTGCGAGCCAGGTTCGTAGCTGATCGAGCGCCAAGCGTGGCGAGTAAGGCCGGATCGCTTGGGAGTGAACTCAAGAATGCGGCTGCGCTTCTTCTCTGCCGCTTCACGGAGACGCAGGTAGAGGACGGGCAACTCTTCTTTGAGGTCGGGAGCGAGGAGCACGATGGTCGTGGCGTGCGCAGCGTCGTCGATGGTTGCTCTGTCAAGCAACAGCAGGTCGGACGGAATTCCGTCGCCCATTTGCGAATACACATTCGGCGTACCGATCACCTCGTGCGCTAGGCGAGCCCAGGCATAGGCGTCCTCGTTGGTTCCACGGGCGCCACCGATCACAGCAATGCCCTGGGCGCCACCGGCGGCCTTTGCGTCCTCAATAACTGCGGCGGCGGCGGCCAGTGCATCGTTCCACGAAACGGCGCGTAGTTGATCGTGCTCGCGCGCGAAGGGCTGCAGCAAACGATCCTCGCTCTTCATCGACTCGAAGTTGAAACGACCCCGATCGCACAGCCAACCGTGGTTGACCGGCTCGCTGTCGACCCCCATGTATCGCAGAACTTCGTCGTTGCTGCTGTCGATCACGATCCGACAACCGACCGCGCACGTCGTGCACGTGCTTTCCTGCGATGCGAGATCCCATGGACGGGCCTTGAAGCGATAGGGCTTGGCGGTGAGTGCGCCAACCGGACAGATCTGCACTGTGTTGCCACTGAAGTAGCTGCTGAATGGTTCGTCGGGGAAGGTCGCGATCTGTGTCTGGTTACCCCGATGAGTGAACGAGATCAGCGCGTCGCCGGCCACCTCGTCGGCGAAACGCGTGCAGCGATCGCACAAGATGCAGCGCTCGCGATCGAGAAAGACGAGGTCGCTGATCGGTATCGGCTTCTCGAAGTGGCGCTTCTCTTCGAGATAGCGGCTTTCACCCGGACCGTGACTGAATGCTTGGTCTTGCAGCGGGCACTCACCGCCCTTGTCGCACACGGGACAGTCGAGTGGATGGTTGGCAAGCAGTAGTTCTAAGACCCCCTGCTGCACGTTCTTGGTCATCTCGCTTTCGGTGTCGATCACCATGTTGGGAGCGACGGTGACCATGCAAGTTGGTGTGAGCTGTGGGCCGCGCCCGGTGTCGACCTCGCAAATGCACATCCGGCACATGCCGACCGAGCTCATCCGCTCGTGATAACAGAAGCGAGGGATGTACACGCCGTGACGCTCGGCCGCAGCAATCACCAATTCGCCCTGTTGCGCTTCGATCGCGCGACCGTTGAGAGTGATTGCGACAGGTTCAGTGCTGCTCATCGGTCGCTCCCACCGTCACTGGGATCAGCTTGCGCTTGACGATCCTCGCCTCGAACTCGCTTCGGAACAGCGTGATCGCCGAGTGCACCGATGTGTACGCCGAGGGACCGACGAAGCAGATGGTTGTCATCTTGAATGGAAACGGAACGGCCTCAAGACCGAGACGCTCGCTGGCGGCATGTGGAAAAGTGCCGGGGCAGATCATCTGTCCGATTTCCAACAGCTGATCGAGATCGGCTTCCGTGCCGTGGCCATCGGCGAAGCGCTGCATGATGCGCTCGAGCCAAGTGCCGCCCTCACGGCACGGCACACACTTGCCGCACGACTCGTGGGCGTAGAAGCGAGTCAGCGTCAACGCCGCCGAAGGGATATCGGTGGTGTCGTCCATCACGATGACTGCGCCCGAACCGAGCATGCTGCCAGCGGCGCCGACCAACTTCGCCTCGAACGGAAGATCGAGTTGGTCTGGCAAGAACCACGGAGCCGAACCACCGCCGGGTACAAACGCCTTCAACTCGTGGCCATCGCGAATGCCCTGACAGAACTCGTCGCCGTACAACAGGTCACGAAATGTGGTGGTGCCGTTCACGATCTCGAAGACACCGGGGCGACGCACGTGGCCGGAGACGGCCACCATCCGAGTGCCCGGCGAGGTCGGGGTTCCGATCGCCGTGTAGTCGGCTGCACTGTGCGTCAAGAGCCACGGAAGGTTGGCGAGCGTTTCGACATTGTTGACGATCGTGGGTTGGCCGTAGAGCCCGATTGCAGCGGGAAAGAACGGCGGCTTCAGGCGCGGCATGCCGCGGTTGCCTTCCAGAGATTCGATCAGGGCGGTCTCTTCCCCGACCACATAGGCGCCGGCACCCCAGTGCAATACGAGATCGACGCTGAAGTTGCTACCAAGAATGTTGCGACCGATGTAGCCAGCCGCGTACGCATCGTTCAGCGCGGTAGCGACACGCTCTTGCGCCAATGCCATCTCGCCGCGAATGTACAAAAAGCACTGCGAAAGTCCGGCCGCGTAGCAAGCGATCAGGCAACCCTCGATCAGTTGATGTGGATCGCGCTCCATCAACAACCGGTCTTTGTAGGTGCCCGGCTCACTCTCGTCGCCGTTGACGACCAAATAGCGCGGCCAGACCGCGGGCGGGCACAGGCCCCACTTCGTTCCGGCTGGGAAGCCGGCGCCACCGCGACCAAGCACAGTCGCCGCCTTCACTTCCTCGTGAACCTCAACGGGAGTGCACGCCAACGCCGCCTTCAGACCTGCATAGCCACCCGTCGCGAGAAAGCGCTCGATGGTGTGGCTGTCTTCGTATTGAAAGCGCGACGTCACGATTCGCGGACGATCACCATCATCGATGAAGCCTGAAGCCCAGGGGTAAGCGCTCATGCCGTCGATCCTGATCTCGGCATCCAGACAGGGGCTTCGTTCACATCGTCGGGAGCAACCGCGCCGACCGCACGATCCACGGGAATGCTCTGTCGCACACGAGCGACGACACCGTGGGCAGGGATCTCGGCCTCGAGTCGACCCTCAGCGAGATCGTCGAGGAACTGGTCGAGATTCGCCGGTGTCACGCGATAGCGATAGCGATAGTTCGCCTGCAGGCACGGTGCTTCCGTGCACGCGGCCTGGCATTCGGCGCGCTCGAGGGTGAAGAGGCCATCAGGTGTAGTGCCCCCTGCTTTGATGCCCAGGTACTCCTCAGCGTGTTCGACGAGTTGTTCGGCGCCCAGCAGGGCACAACTCATCGTTGTGCAGATGTTGATCAGATACTTGCCAACCGGCTGCATCTTGAACATCTCGTAGAACGTGCAGGTACCGAGAACCTCTGCGGAGGTGGCACCAATGAGTTCCGCAATGTGCGCAATCGCCTCGTGCGTGATGTATCCGTCCTGCTGTTGTGCAACATGCAGTAGCGGAATGGTCGCCGAGCGAGCCTTCGGGTAGCGACCGATGATCTCTTTCGCCAAGACTTCGTTGGCGTCGTTCAGACGGCTCATCGGTCGACCTCGCCGAGCACCGGGTCGGTTGAGGAGATGATCGCAACTGCGTCGGCAATGAGACCACCGCGCATCATGTGCGGCAAGCACTGAATGTTCACGAACGATGGCGCGCGGACATGCATGCGATACGGCGTGGCAGACCCATCGCTGGCGATGTAGCAACCGATCTCGCCGCGCGGACTCTCGATGGCGACGTACACCTCGCCCTCAGGAACCTTAAAACCCTCGGTGAAGATCTTGAAGTGGTGGATCAGCGCTTCCATGCTCTGGTCGATTCGGGCGCGCGGTGGTGGCGTGACCTTCTTGTTCTGAATGCGATAGTCGCCAACGGGCATGCGGTCGAGAATCTGATGAACGATGCGGATGCTCTCGCGCACCTCGTTCAGCCGAATGCTGTAGCGATCGAATGCGTCGCCGTACTTACCAACCACAACATCGAATTCGACTTCGTCGTAGTGCAGGTACGGCTGATCGCGACGCAAGTCCCACGCGACTCCGGTTCCCCGCAGAATCGGGCCGGTGGCACCGAGCGCCATCGCCTCCTGCGCAGTGATCACGCCAACCGCCTGCAACCGCTCTCTCCAGATCGGTTGGCCGGTCATCAGCGTGTCGTATTCCACAAGGCGCGGCGGAATCAGTTCCAGTAGCCGCAACACATCGTCGCGCCAACCGTCGGGAAGATCGGCAGCGACACCACCGGGGCGAATGAAGTTGTGATTCATGCGCAACCCTGTGACCTTCTGGAAGAAGCGCAGGATTTCTTCGCGCTCGCGCCAGCCGTAGATCATCATGCTGACCGCGCCGAGATCCATGCCGTTGGTCGCAAGGAACAACAGATGCGACGACATGCGGTTGAGTTCGCTGAGCAGCATGCGCATCCAGACCGCGCGCTCGGGAATCTCGTTTTCGATGCCGAGCAACTTCTCCGTCGCCAGCGAGAACACCAGCTCGTTGTTCAAGGGGCTGACGTAATCCATGCGCGTGACATTGGTGCCGCCCTGCATGTACGTGAGCGACTCGCCCGTCTTCTCCATGCCGGTGTGGAGGTAGCCAATGATGGGCTTGCAGCGCAGAACCGTCTCACCCTGCAGTTCGAGCATCAAGCGCAACACACCATGCGTGCTTGGGTGCTGCGGCCCCATGTTGATGATCATCGTCTGATCGTCGCTGGGGTCGTCGGGTATGTCGCCGAGTTTGGCGACTTCGGCCTCGCTCATCCGCAACACCGCGCCAACCTCGCGCATCAGTTCGCGTGCAGTCAGCTCGCTGCGCGGTTTCAGCCCTTGCTCGGCCTCATTGCCAGCTTCGATCGTCGCCAAGATGCCATCTTCAGACTTCATTGGGCGAAATCCGAACTGAACTGCACGGGGATTCTGCCCTGGTCGTAGTCCTTACGCAGCGGGTGACCTTCCCAGTCCTCGGGCATCAGGATGCGCGTGAGGTCGGGGTGATTGGCGAACGAGATGCCGAACATGTCGTACACCTCGCGTTCCATCGCCTCGCTTCCGGGATACATGTCGAAGAGACTGGGGATCGTGGCATCGTCGGCCGGCACTTGCACACGCACCCTGACACGATCGCGCTGCTCGATCGAGAGCAGATTGACGACGACTTCAAAACGTTCAGGCGACACACCGTCCGGTAGCGAACGATCCCCCGCGAACGTCAGGTAGTCGACAGCAGTGAGGTCGGCACACATCGAGAACGAATCCGACAGCAATCCGCGCACGGTGGCGATGTACTCGGAGCGCGCACAATGAACGACTCGTTGGCCACGACTGAAGTCGGACATGACTAGCGCCGCCCCAGAACAACGGGCATCGGTCGTGAACCCGATGGAATCTCGCTCACGTGCACACTTGCTCCAGCGCCGGTTGCTCTGCGCCGCTTCAAGAGTTCGCCGTCTTCGATCTTCTGATGAAGCGTCTCAATGGCATGGATCAGTGTCTCGGGTGTTGGCGGGCAGCCGGGGGCATAGACGTCGACGGGAACGACCTGATCGACACCCTGCACGATCGCGTAGTTGTTGAACATGCCGCCACTGCTCGCGCACACACCCATGCTGATGACCCACTTCGGTTCCATCATTTGGTCGTAAACCTGACGGAGTACTGGGGCCATCTTCTGGCTCACGCGACCAGCAACAATCATGATGTCGGCCTGCCGTGGCGACGCACGAAAGACCTCCATTCCGAAGCGGCTGATGTCGTAGTGAGCGGCGCCTGTCGCCATCATCTCGATCGCGCAGCACGCGAGTCCGAACGATGCCGGCCAGGAACTGCGACTGCGCGCCCATCCGACGAGGTCTTCCAGCTTGGCGGTGATCGCATTGTGCGGAATGCCACCGAAGCCGTCGGCTTGGATGTCCTTAATGAGGCTCATGCTGCCGTTTCAGAGGACCGGTCGACGCGACCTTCCAGCCCCACGACACGCACGGATCCAGTTGGCGTGTGCCGATCTGAGGCCACCTGTTGCAGTGGCTTGCGTAGCGCGACCGGACCCCAATCAAGCGCCCCGCGAGCGACGACGTACACGAAAGCTGCAAAGAACACCGCGCTGAACGCAACCATCTCCCACAACGCATACGCGCCAAGGAAGCTGCGATCGACGGCGAACGGGTAGATGAAGATCAGTTCGATGTCGAACATGATGAAGAGCATCGCGACGACATAGAAGTTGACCGGGAAGCGATCTGGTGGCTCGCGGCTGGGCACGATCCCGCATTCGTACGGCGCCGACTTGGCTGACGACGGTCGGCGTGGGGCGAGCAGGCTAGATGCGAAGAAGCTGAGCGCTCCGAACAGCGCCGCTAGTACGAGCAGGCAAATGACGGGCAGGTACTGACCCATCAAGTCAAGCCCCCGCCGACAGCGCCTTGGCCGACCGGTTCTCGCGTACGCGGTGGTCGCGGGTGTGCAGCAGCCAGCACAGCAACAAGAAAATAATGAGAGACGAGATGGTGATGATCGCTGCCGGAACTCGCTTCGAGCCGAGGTCGCGAATCATGTAGACGTACTCGTGCGGGCGACTGGTGTCGATGACGGCGCGTGCCGGCGCCCGACCTGGCTCGGTTCGCTGCGGAACCAACGGGGCGATCTCGACCAGCACGTAGTGCGGCTTGTGGAAGAACGCCAGGAAGTCGACCTTGCCGTCGAACAGAATCGGACTGCGCTCACCGCCAATATCGAAAACGTTAACGATCTGGAACTCGCCGGGACCGAAGGTTTCCGTCTGTTCGACGAGAACAGCGCTGGCAGATGCGGCTTGCTGGAACGAAGGCAATGCTGAGTCGAGCTTCTTCCAATCCTGCTCGATGAGCAACGACTCGACGGCTTCAGCATCAGCGGTGACGTCGTCGGTGGCGGTGAACGGCGTTTCCAAGAGACCGAGTTGGGATAGAGCCTCGTACTCGCGAATGATCGTCTGACCCGCCACCGGCTTCCACGAAGCTTCGTCGCCGAGTAAGCCCTTGGCGTAGATCCACCAAGTTCCACCAAGAAGGAACATCCAACCCGCAAGCCCCGCAAGGGCTACCAAGAAGCCCAGGCGGCCGCCCATGTTGGTGGCGAGGATCATGTACACGCTGCCGCACAATGCGACGACAGAGATGATGACGATCAGAATGCCACGCAGTTCCGGTTGCCAATTGATTGCCAACAACGCCTGCATCACAGCCCCCGCACGTATTCGACGACAGCTTTGATTTGCTCGTCACTCAGCACGTGACCGAAGCCAGGCATACGCCCGCTGCCTTGGCTCTGCAAGCCATAACGAGCACCGTTTCTGGATCCAGCCTTAAGGAATGTGATCATGTCCTGCTCAGTTGCGAAGTGCGAGTTGGTGGCGCCACCGGTGAGATTCCAACCGAACGCGCCCTGTGCATCGACTCCCGGCTGGCCGTAGCTCCAGCCCGGTGTGTGACAACGAGCGCAGCTGTAGGCACCGCTTGCGATGGGGAGGTTGAACAACGCTTCGCCCTCACTGGCGCCAGGGTTGGACGCTTGATAACGCTCGACTGCTTCAGCGATCTCGACGCGAGTCACCTCTGGCAGCACGCCGCCTTCACAGATGGCTGGGTCGGCTTTGTCGGGGAACGACTCGTCGGCGATACAGCCCTCAGGAGGTAGCTGGATGCTTTCGAGGTACACGATCAGGGTCTCGATGTTCTGTGCCGTCATCGGCCCGCCGCCAGGTGCACCCCACGCCGGCATCGGCGAGAACGGGCGGCCGTAATCGAGAATGAACGTGATCTCTTCTTTGCTGTAGCGGTAGAGAATGGTGTCGAGCGCTGGCGCAACCCACGACACGACGGTGGTCTTACCCGTGGCATCCGTGATCGGGTAGGGGGCGACTCCGCCAGCGGCGGACATGCCGCCGTGGCAACCCGCGCAGTTGAAGCCACCGTCGGCGGTCGTGGCGAACAACTCCTCGCCCCAGCCGCGGAAGGTCGCCGTCTTTTGAGCGTCGGCGCCGGCTTGGCGACCGGGCTCGAGCACCCAATAGAGGGGCAGGCCGATCACGATCGTGATCAGCAGCAGCACACCTAGAAACTGCATCCGCTCGAGGCGCGGGCCTTCGAGCGTTTCGTCGTCGTAGTACACCTTGCGGTTGGGCGCGACTTCTATCTCGGAACCCAGCTCACGGCGAGCTGCGGCCTTGCTGAGGAAGAAGTACGTGACCCAACCAATCGTGATGAACGCAAAGAGCGTCCAGCCGACGGCGACAGTGGTGAGCCCGAGGGTTGTGGTCTTCATCAGTGGCTCCCGGAGCCGCTGAGGCAGTGCGGCCCCTCGGCCTCTTGCCCGGTCGTGTTCGTTCCGAGTGGTGCGCCGGCGTAGACAATCGAGGTATCGACGACGACATCACCGTTCGCGCCAACGGTCACCGCGAAGTGATCCATGCCGCGCGGCGCGGGGCCAGCCTTCTTCTCGCCAGCGCGGTTGTACTGCGAACCGTGGCATGGGCATTCGAACCATTGGCTGGTCTTGCAGTCTGGAACGCGGCAACCAAGGTGCGGGCACTTCTGGTACAGGGCGACGACACCACTTTCCATGCCACTGATCAGCGCGGCGTACTCCCTGACTCCCCGCGCTTTCGGTAGTGCGTCGGCCGGGTAAAGGGTCACGTAGGAACGGGCGTTGGACGCGTAGAAGAAACCGCTATTTGAGCGAATGCTGGAGAGAATGTCGTCGAGCTTGCCGAGGTTCACCTTGCCGCCGAAGACCGGTGCCGCTGTTGGCCACAAGAACGCGATGCACGCCAACCCGAACGTCGCCAGGCTGGTGCTCATCAGCGTCACGCTGGCGCGGTTCAGGAACTGACGACGGTTGACGCCGACCTGCTCGGAGTCGGGGGGAATCCAAATTGTCGGCGGGCCGCTGACCGCAGCCACCAACGCGGAACTCCGCGCGTCGACTGCTGCGCGCTCGACCGCGCGACCGGTGGGCGCAGACGGCAGATCGATGTCGGCGTCCTTGTCGCGACGAACGGTCTCGCGACTCAGCGCGCCTGCGCCGCGCACGTCGCTGCGGCGAGCAGCGGTGAGCATCACGATGGCAGCCAGCACAGTGATTGCGCCAACCGCAACGGCAATAACAACAGCAGAACTCATGACAGCAGGTTCCTCACAATTCGAAGAAGAGTCCGTCACGCCAGGGGAGCGTGAAGTTGAAACCAGGTCCGCGGAAGAACGAGCCAATGATGACGAGAACGGCCCAGAACATCATGTGAACCGTCATCAGCGAGATCGCGAACTTGCGATCCTCAGGCTTGTTGGACGGGTTCTTGTCGATGTACGGAGCGAACATCAGCGCGACGAGACCAACACCCGGAATCGTCACGCCGGCAACCATCGGGTGGAACATCGTCAGCAGTTCCTGCAACCCGAGGAAGTACCACGGCGCCTTGGAGGGGTTTGGGGTCTTGTTGATGTCGGCTTGTTCCAAGAGGGGGGCATTGACGAAAATCGAAAAGAAGAACACGAATGACGTGCACGCGAGTGCGGCCACGAATTCGGCCGCCAACAGGTGTGGCCAGGTGTGCACCTTGTCGACCGGCGACGCCTTGACGTCTTGGATGCTGCCGCTCTTGACGACCGTGAGCAGCCGTTGCGTGTTGCCTCCAGGCCCGGTGCCCACCGGACTGGTTCGCTCCGGCGCGGCCGCGACCACGCTGGCCGCCTTCTCTTGCACGGCGACCGCGCCGCCGCCGGCTGGGGCAGCCGCGTCGCCAGGAGCGTCGCTGCCACTGGCCTGCACGCGGGCGGCCTTGGCCCGCTTCAGAAGGTGCTCGGGTATCTCAGTCATAGCGGGCCTGAGATTCCGCCGTCTTTGCGGACTCGCCAGAAGTGGATGGCCATGAAGATGACAATGACGAACGGGAACATCAACACATGCAACACATACCATCGCAGCAGAGTGTCGCCACTGATCTCTTTGCCACCGAGCAATACAAAGCGAACCTGTTCACCGATGACCGGGCTGTATCCCATCATGTTCGTTCCCACGGTGACCGCCCACAGCGCCAACTGGTCCCACGGCAGTAGGTAGCCGGTGAACGACAACAGCAGCGTGAGCACCAACAACACAACGCCGATCACCCAGTTGAACTCGCGTGGCGGCTTGTAGGCACCGTGGTAGAAGACGCGGGCCATGTGCAAGAAGACGGCGAGCACCATCAGGTGGGCTCCCCATCGATGCATGTTGCGCACGAGTAGACCGAACGCGACCGAAGTGTGCAGGTTGGAAATGTCGTTCCAGGCCTGAACATCTGTCGGCCTGTAGAAGAACATCAAGAAGATGCCGGTGACGGTGAGCAGGATGAACAAGAAGAAGCTGAGGCCGCCGAGACAGAGCGTGTAGCTGACCTTCACCGCATGTCGCTTCACCTTCACCGGGTGCAAGTGGTACAGCACCGAGTTCATGACGACGTAGCTGCGGTTGCGCGGGCTGTCGGTATAGCCCTTGCGGAAGATGCTGCCCGGCCGGAAGATGCTGGACCACGCTTGGCTGCCCTGCAACCCATCGACCAACTTGGTCATGCGGTCCTTCAGAGTGGGTCGCGGTGTTTCGTCGATAATTTTGGCCATAGTCGTTTCCCTTAGGGGTGTTTCCTCAGAGCCTCAAGCCGTAGGCATAGCCATGGCTGTTCGTGCGGACATGCGAATCGCCCGAGATTGTGGGAGCACCAACCTTGCCCATGATGATCACACCGGTCGGGCAGCGGTCGACGCACAGTTGGCAGCGCGTGCAAATGTCGTCGTCGATGATGAAGACCACGCTATCGCTGGGGTCGAGCCCGGGCCGTTCGGTGCCGGTTGCCTCGGCGATGGCGGCGGGTGACACCATGTGAATGCACTTCCACGGGCAGATGTCGACGCAACCCTCGCACAAGATGCACTCGGTCTGATCGATGTGGATGAACTGCTTCGGCTTGACCGCTTTGGAGAGATACTCGGCATCAACTTCGACAAGTGAGTACTGGTCGGTGTACGGCATCATCGGGGGATTGGCGTCGGTTTTGGCCATGGCTAGTTCTTCTTGACCAATGGACGACCGAACGTACTGGTTGCTAGTTCAGCGCCGGGCTTCTCGTCGCCGCGTCGCTGCCACCTGCCCCACAGAGAGATCATCAGCGCGAAGTAATAGACATGAATCGCAACGACGATGATGTCTCGAATCGCCTCGTACGACATCGTGAACGGGAACGGGCCACCGAGCGCCTTCGGCTTCAGCAGATCGAACGGCCCGTAGATGATGAGACCCTTGTTCCAACCCAGTTCTTTGTCGGCATGATCAATGAATTGATGCGGCACGACACCGAAGGCCAGGAACAACAGACCGAACACGTAGACCGCGGCCAACATCGCTTCGCCCCACGAAGTTGGCGTGCCCTTCGGTCGCCTTTTCGCGTACGGGATCGCGAGCAGCGCCAGACCGGTCGAGGCGAAGAACGAGAACAGAAACGCGAAGTTCACTCCGGGCCAGTGCAACACGTTGGTATCGAATGCAATCAACACCGCGCCTGTTCCTTCTCTGTACTCCGCCGCATGACGGATGTCCTCGTGAACTGTTGCACGAACTGTAGCCACCACAGCACCGTTCCATGCCAGTTCGTGGAACGGTCTACCACGCGACGTTGTCGGGATTCGTGTGGTTGTGAACTCGTGCATCGAGGCGCGGATTTACCGCACTCGCCGTCTCGCCGTCTATCGTTCAGGCGTGACTGAAATCCCGGAGCACCTGCTCAAGCGCAGCAAAGAACGTAAGGGTGCCAGTGGCGCTGCATCCGACGCCGGAGCCGCGGTGGTGCCTGCCGCGACGGCGGCCTCAGCAACGCCGGCGAGTCCCGCATCAGCAGGCAAGGTTGCGCGCACCGAGGGGGCTGCACCAGTCGGCCCGCCGCCAGCCAAACCCGATTCCCCCGTAGTCGTTGCCTACAAGGAGCGCAAGAAGATTCCGGTCTGGGCAATGATGACGCTCAGCATCCTGCCGGTGTGGGCGTTCATGTACGTCCGCGCATTGGAACCGCCAACTGTCGAAGTCACCGGTCCGTTGGGCGCAGGCGCTACCGCGTACAACCAGTGCGCGAGCTGCCACGGCGGCAACGGCGAAGGCGGCGTCGGCTACGCATTCCAGGACGGCGCAATCACCACGACGTTTCCGAACATCGAAGATCACCTGCGTTGGGTCTACCTGGGAACCGACGCATACGTAGCCGCAGGAGTCGAGATCTACGGCGACCCGAATCGCGCCGGAGGTGCCCACGTGTCGGGGGCATCCGGCGTGATGCCGGCAGCTGGCGCTGCGCTCGGACTCTCCGATGCTGAGATTCTCGCCGTTGTGTGCCACGAACGATTCGAACTCGGCGGCAAGGATCACGAAGGTCTCGAGTACGAAACGTGGTGCAGCGAGGAGAGCGCGATCTATCTCGCGCTGGAAGCTGGCACAGCCACGTTCGTAAATCTCCACGAGCAATTCGAGGGCATCTTGCCGATCGGCGACGTTCCGGTGGCCGGCACGTCCGCCAATGGCTGACCCCGACGTACTCGTTATCGGAGGCGGGCCCGCGGGCGCCGCGGCCGGATACTGGCTGGCTCGTCATGGCCACGCAGTCACGATCCTCGAGCGCAAGACGTTTCCTCGCGAGAAGACTTGTGGCGATGGGCTGACCCCACGAGCGGTGTACCAACTCCACGAGATGGGTCTGGGCGACCAACTCAATCGCTATCACCGCTACAACGGCCTGCGCGCGACCGGAATGGGCCGCGAGCTCGAGCTGAACTGGCCGAGCCACCCCATCTACCCGCAGCACGGCCACGTGGTTCGCCGTCGCGAACTCGATCAGTTCGTCGCTGAGAATGCACAAAACGCTGGCGCGACGCTGTTACTCGGGCACGAAGCGGTGGAGCCGATCGTCGAGCGGGGTTTCGTGCGCGGGGCCACAGTGCAGACCAAGGCTGGCGACACCCGCGACATCTTTGCCAAGTACGTCGTCGTTGCCGATGGCGCGAACAGTCGTTTCGGTCGTGCTCTCGGGACGCTCCGCACACGCGAGTGGCCATACGGCACGGCCATCCGCACCTACTGGAAGTCGCCGCGCCACGACGAGCCATGGATCGAGTCGGCCCTCGACGTCAAGGACCGCAACGGCAACCCAATGCCGGGTTATGGCTGGATCTTCCCTGTCGGTGACGGCACGGTGAACATTGGCGTCGGGCTGCTCAGTACGTTCCGCGATTTCAAGAGCGTCAACACCTCTCACCTGCTGGACGCCTACGCACACCAAGTCGCCGAGCGCTGGGAGATCGACCCGGATAACCCGGAGTGCAAGGCGACAAGCGGCCGCATTCCGATGGGTGGTTCAGTCGGTCCGAAGTCCGGCCCGAGCTACCTCGTCGTCGGGGACGCCTCTGGCGCAGTGAACCCGTTCAACGGTGAAGGCATCGACTACGCCTACGAAACGGCGCGCATAGCGGCGCAAGTGCTGCACGAGGCGCTCGTCACCGGCGATCCGACCTTGCTGCAGACCTACACGAAGATCCTCGACGACGAGTACGGCGACTACTTCAAGGTGGCGCGCCTGTTCGCGCACGTGATCGGAAAGCCGCTCTTGATGCGCGAACTGACACGCGCCGGAATGCACAGCCGAACGCTGATGGAGTGGGTATTGCGCATCATGGCCAACCTGTTGCGCCCCGACGAATTGGGCCCGGCAGAGTTGGCCTACAAGGCGGCCGCCAAGATCGTCAAGCTCGCGCCCAACGCCTAGCGCAGCTCGCGTCAGACGCGGGCGAGTAGGGCCGACGGTGCCGCCGCCAGTGCAGCGGTGGCCGCTGACGGCGGCAGCAATTCGCAGGCTGCTTCCGCCCGATCGGCCCATTCCCGACCGACAGCAATCGCCGCCTCGAGACCTCCGTTCGAACGCACGATGCCGAGAGCCTTGTCCTGCTCGACGGCATCGAGTGGGCGACCAAGCAGCGACAACAGTTCAACCGCGGCCACTCCGCCAGCCTGCAGCGTGCGCAGCACCGGCAAGGTGTAGACACCCTCGACCATGTCGTGGCCCGCTGGCTTACCCAACTGCTCGTCGGTGGCCGTGACATCGAGCACGTCGTCGACGATCTGGAACACCATGCCGAACGCTTCACCGAACTGGGTGAGCGCGTCGATGTGCGGACGGTCGAGTTCGGCGACGAGACCTCCGATACGCGCGGCCGTCGCGTAGAGCGATGCCGTTTTGCCGCTGATACTCGACAGATAACTGGCCTCTGGCCGAGCCGCGTTGTACGTGTGTCGCAACTCTTCGATCTGGCCCTCACACAGGCGGCCGATCGTGCGCGCGAGTAAGCCAGCGACCTCCGTGCCTAACGACGCCGCGATCTCAGATGCACGTGAAAGCAAGAAGTCGCCAGCCAAGATCGCTTGCAGGTTGCCCCACTTGGCGTTGACCGTCTCGACACCGCGCCGAGTGGCCGCTTCGTCCATCACATCGTCGTGGTACAGCGAGCCGGTCTGGACGAGCTCGCAGGAGATACCGCCTTGCACGGCCTTCTCGCGCAACTCATCGCCGACGACGCCGTTCGTCGACGTGTCCACTTGTGCGGCCACGAGGGTTAGCAGGGGACGCAACCGCTTGCCGCCGGCAACGATCAGGTGCGACGCGATCTCCTGCAGGTAGGGATCGGGAGTGTGCACCGATTCCTGCAACGCAGTTTCGATTCGCGCCACGGAAGCGTCGTGGCCGGGAAGTGCGAACAGCGGCGCGGACGGCACGAAGCCAGGCTACGTCACATCCCGAATTCGCCACATCACCAACGACATATGAAAACCAACGACATGTAGCTCTTGGTGGCCACCGATACACTTTCACCATGTTTGAACGCTTCACCGATCGGGCTCGGCGGGTCGTGGTGTTGGCGCAGGAGGAAGCCCGCCTTCTGAACCACAGTTACATCGGCACCGAGCACATCCTTCTCGGACTCATTCACGAGGGCGAAGGTGTCGCCGCCAAGGCGATGGAATCGCTCGGCATCTCGCTGGAAGCAGTGCGCAGTCAGGTCGAGGAAATCATTGGCCAGGGCGGGTCGTCACCATCGGGTCACATCCCGTTTACCCCGCGCGCCAAGAAGGTGCTCGAGCTCTCGCTGCGCGAGGCGCTGCAGTTGGGCCACAACTACATCGGCACCGAGCACATCCTTCTCGGGTTGATTCGCGAGGGCGAGGGTGTCGCAGCCCAGGTGCTCGTCAAGTTGGGTGCCGATCTGAGTCGCGTTCGCCAGCAAGTGATCCAACTGTTGTCGGGATATCAAGGAAGCCAGGGCAAGGGCGAGCCGCAGGCCGCGCCGTCCACCGGAGCCGCCGCCAAGGACGAGCCTTCCGACAAAGGCAACAGCCAGATTCTCGATCAGTTCGGTCGCAACCTGACGCAACTCGCGCGCGAGAACAAGCTCGATCCAGTGATCGGTCGTAGCCGCGAGATGGAACGCGTCATGCAGATCCTCAGCCGACGCACGAAGAACAACCCGGTGCTGATCGGCGAGCCCGGCGTGGGCAAGACCGCCATCGTCGAGGGCCTGGCGCAGAAGATCACGAACAACGACGTGCCCGACACGCTGCGCAACAAGCAGCTCTACACCCTCGACCTCGGAGCGCTCGTCGCTGGCAGCCGCTACCGCGGCGACTTCGAAGAGCGCTTGAAGAAAGTGCTCAAGGAGATTCGCTCACGAGGCGACATCATCCTGTTCATCGACGAGATCCACACGCTCGTCGGTGCCGGGGCTGCCGAAGGCGCGATCGACGCAGCAAGCATCTTGAAGCCGATGCTCGCCCGCGGCGAGTTGCAGACCATCGGTGCAACCACGACCGACGAGTACCGCAAGCACCTCGAGAAGGACGCCGCGCTCGAACGTCGTTTCCAGCCGGTCAAGGTCGAAGAGCCGACACTGGCCCACACGATCGAGATCCTGCGCGGCGTGCGCGACAAGTACGAAGCGCACCACCGGGTAACGATCACCGACCAGGCAATCGTCGCCGCTGCCAACCTGGCCGACCGCTACATCAGCGATCGCCACCTGCCCGACAAGGCCATCGACCTCATCGACGAGGCTGGCAGCCGCTTGCGCATCAAGCGCATGGCCACGCCGCCCGACCTGCGCGAGATCGAGCAAAAGCTCACCGAAGTGCAAGAGGCCAAGAAGCGTGCCGTCGAGGAACAGCGCTTCGAAGAAGCCGGTCGTCTGCGCGATCAGGAAAAGTCGTTGCTGGAAGAAAAGGCAACGAAGGAAGCGGAAGTGAAAGCCAGCGGTGTCGACCTCTTCGACGAGGTCGACGAGGAAGCGATCGCCGAGGTGCTCAGCATCTGGACCGGCATCCCCGTGTTCAAACTCACCGAAGAAGAAACGGCGAAGTTGTTGAACATGGAGACCGAACTCCACAAGCGGATGATCGGCCAGGAGAACGCTCTCAAGGCCGTCAGCCAGAGTGTGCGTCGCACCCGCGCCGGGTTGAAAGACCCCAAGCGCCCGAGCGGTTCGTTCATCTTCCTCGGGCCAACCGGTGTCGGCAAGACCGAACTCGCCAAGACACTCGCCGAGTTCTTGTTCGGCGACGAGAGCAGCCTGATCGCGCTCGACATGAGCGAGTACATGGAGAAGCACACCGTCAGCCGCTTGGTTGGTTCGCCCCCCGGTTACGTCGGTTACGAAGAGGGTGGCCAGCTCACCGAGGCAGTGCGCCGCAAGCCGTTCAGCGTGGTGCTGTTCGACGAAATCGAGAAGGCGCACCCCGATGTGTTCAACACCTTGCTGCAGATCTTGGAAGAAGGTCGCCTGACCGACAGCCAGGGACGCACGGTCGACTTCCGCAACACCGTGCTGATCATGACCAGCAACTTGGGTACGCAAGATCTGCGCAAGGCAAACGTCGGTTTCACCAAGGCCGACTCGGCGCTGAGCTACGAGCGCATGCGCGACAAGGTCAACGAGGCACTGAAGGGCCACTTCCGTCCCGAGTTCTTGAACCGCATCGACGAGATCATCGTCTTCCACGAACTGGCTCGCGAGGAAGTAATGCAGATGGTCGACCTCATGACCAAGCGCCTCGTCGGCCAGTTAGAGGGCCAAGGTCTTGGCATCGAGCTCACGCAAGCCGCCAAGGAGTTGTTGGCCGAAAAGGGCTACGACCCGCAGTTGGGTGCACGGCCGCTGCGTCGCGCGATCCAGCGGATGATCGAAGACGTGCTCAGCGAGAAGATCCTGTACAAGGAGTTTCACGCTGGCGAGATCATTGTGGTCGACACCGAAGACGACCCCGATCGTCCGGGCGAGAAGAAACTGTCGTTCCGGGCCGTCGAAGGCTTCCAGCCGCCAGCCGTCGTCGAGTTGGCAGCGACAGGCGCTCCGGAAATCGCAGAACCGCCGGTTGCCAGCGAGTGAGCCGGTTGCGGCGATCGGCGCTTGCGGTCTGCGGGTTACTCGCGCTCGTTGGCTGCCAAGTCGACGTCACGGTTCACGTACAGGTCGACAACGACGGTTCCGGCACGGTGACGATCACCGCCATCGCCGATGCTGCCGTCGTACTGCAAGCGCCGGGACTCGCTGAAGACCTGCAGTTCGCCGACGCCGTCGCCGCTGGCTGGGTGGTCGACGGGCCGACCGCGACGAGCGACGGTGGGTTGCAGGTCGTTCTCACACACGACTTCGCCACGCCTGCGGAAGCGACAGCGTTGCTGCAGTCGATCAACGGTGAGAGCGGCCCGCTGCACGACATCTCGATCACGCGCACCGAGACGGAGTCGCAGATCACCACGTTCCTCGCCGGCACCTTGCGAGTTGATGGCGACCTGCAAGCGTTCGCCGATTCCGAGCTACTCACTGCTATCGGTGGCACCCCGTATGTCGACGCGGTCCGCGAGCAAGGGCTCGCACCGTTCGATGCCATCGCGTTCAAGCTGACCGCCGATCTGCCGGGCGAGCAGATCGCCGGCGATTCAACGACGGAATGGACCGCGCCGGTCGACGGCACATCACTTGCAGTCGCGGCAACCACGGCTGTCGCGCAAGGCAGTGCCGGTATCTGGCCCACCGTGTCGACGGTGGCACTGATCGCGCTCATCGGCTGGTGCTTACTCGCGATCGCCTTCATTGTCTTTGTGGCGAGGGCTCGTCGGCGCCGAGCTCGCACACCGGCGACTGGGTTCCGCCCGCGCCCACTCACGCGTCGCTGATCCTCGTCAGACCCCTTCCGTATGGTGGCCGCCATGGCCAAAGCCCGACTCGTCTATCGCTGCTCTGAATGCGGAACCGCAACACCCAAGTGGGCGGGGCGCTGCACAACCTGCGAGGCATGGAACTCGCTCGTCGAGGAAGCCGAGACGCGCGAGACGGCAACGTTGCCGTTGCCAGCGGGGCTTGCTGCCGTGCGTGTTGGCGACGTCGAGGCCGCGTACGCGCAACCGCACGGCACCGGCATCGACGAGCTCGATCGCGTGTTGGGTGGCGGGTTCGTGCCCGGTTCGGTGACGTTGCTCGGCGGCGAGCCAGGCATCGGCAAGAGCACGTTGCTGTTGCAGTTGCTGGCCAAGTGGCCACAACGCACGCTGTACGTCAGTGCCGAAGAGAGCGCCCAGCAGGTTCGGCTACGCGCCGAGCGGCTGGCAGCGGTGCAGCCCGAGTTGTGGCTGCTGCCCGAAACGTCGCTGCCGCACATTCTCACCGCCATCGATTCAGTGGTGCCCGAGTTGGTGGTTGTCGACAGCATCCAGGCGATCGCCGATCCGGTCCTGCCGTCGGCACCGGGCAGTGTCGTGCAGGTGCGCGGCTGCGCGCACCGCCTGGTCGTTGAGGCCAAGCGACGCGGGCTACCAATCGTGATGGTCGGGCACGTCACCAAGGAGGGAGGGCTGGCCGGTCCGCGTGTTCTCGAACACGTCGTCGACACGGTGCTCAGCTTCGAAGGCGATCGTCACCACGCGCTCCGCCTGTTGCGCGCAGCGAAGCACCGCTTCGGGCCAACCAACGAACTCGGCGTCTTCGAGATGACGAGCGATGGTTTGGTCGGCGTGCCCGATGCCAGCACGCTGTTCCTCACCGATCGTCGCGCAGGGGTCGCTGGCTCAGCGATCACCCCAACGCTCGAAGGCCAACGACCGCTGCTGGTCGAGGTGCAGGCGCTCACCAACCAGACAACCAGTGGTGTGCCACCGCGGCGCAGTGCGCAGGGTCTCGATGCTGGCCGCCTGGCGCTGTTGCTGGCTGTGCTCGAGCGTCGAGCCGATGTCTCCCTCGGAACACACGAAGTGTTCGCGTCGGCAGTTGGTGGCGTCAGGCTCACCGAGCCGGGCGCCGATTTGGCCGTGTGTCTCGCGCTGGTCAGCGCGCTGGTCGACCATCCGCTTCCCGCCGATGTCGTGGTGTTCGGCGAGGTTGGCCTCGGCGGCGAACTGCGTCAGGTAGCGCACGCCCCGCGTCGCCTTGCCGAGGCTGCGCGTATGGGTTTCACGCGCGCCATCGTGCCTGCCAACTCAGCGAGCGGCGTCGAGGGCATCGCGCTCACTCGCGTGTCCACGGTCAACGAAGCCTTGCTGGCCGCTGGCCTCAGCGGCCGAGCCCGGCGAACTACGAAGGTCGATAGGGCGTCGTGACGCCTGGTTGCGTGCCGTCGCAGACCACCAAACCATCTTCGACCAGCTTGATCAGGTGGGCGAGCACACTGCGGCCAGCCGCCTTGTACAACTTCTCGTTCACACCGACGTACAAGATCCGCACGATGTCGGGGATCATCGTCACCCCGTCGCGCACGAGGCGCAGAACTCCCGCTTCACGATCTAGTCGGTGCTGCACAAACGCCTCGATGAACGGGCGTGCATCGGTCACCGGTGCTCCATGCGTCGGCCACAACACCGCTGGGTCGAGTTCCTTCACCTTTTGCAGCGAAGCGAGGTAGTCACGCATGTCGCCATCGGGTGGCGTGATGACAGTCGTGCTCCATCCCATGATGTGGTCGCCGGTAAACAACGCCCGTTGTTCCTCCAGCCAGTAACACATGTGGTTGCTGGTGTGCCCTGGCGTGTAGATCGCGCGCAGTGTCCAGCCGTCGCCGCGCGCCGCCACTGCACCGTCGACGACTCGAATGTCGGGATCAAAGTCGAGGTCGAGCGATTCCTCGACCTTTGCTTCGCCAGCTGCCTCAGCGGCGGCGGATGCCTTCTGTTCGTCTTCGTCGAGCTGGTCGGGTGTGTCGTCCTCGACCCAGCCGTGACTCAAGGCATGTGGTCCCAGGGCGACAGTCGGCGCACCGGTTTCTTCGTGCAGCCACGCGGCAAGTGGAGAGTGATCGCTATGGCAGTGCGTCACCAAGATCGCAGTAACTCGCTGCCCAGCGAGCGCAGCGGAGAGCGCCTCGCGATGCGAGTCGCTGATCGGGCCAGGGTCGATGACCGCCACATCGCTGCCGGGCTCGCTACCACCAACGATGTAGCTGCCGGTTCCGTGATACGTGAACTTCGACGGATTGCGGGCGATGACGCGCCGGATGAGCGGGGCGACCTGCACCGCTTCGCCGTAGCGCGGATCGTCGAGCGTGACGTACGGAATGCTCACGGCCGGACCGCGCGAACGACGCCGACCTGATGACCGTGGCCCATGATCGGTTGTTGCACGAGGTCCGCAACATCCGACACATCGATCCCCAATGCGCGCAACGCAGCGACCATCACCGGCGGGCGAGCGCGATCGCCGCCGTCGGCGATCTTCAACGCAACGGCGCGACCATCGGGGAAGGCGGCTGCAAACACGCCGTCAGCGCCGTCCTTGGCCATCATCGTCGGCACATGTTGCATGAACAGGGTGACATCACGGGTGCGGCCACCGACCATCTCGGGATTGGTTGTCATCGCCACGTAGACCTGCGTGCCAGCTGCGCCTGCTGAACCGTTCGCGATCGCTCGGAAGGCTCGTGCCAGTCCGATGAGTGACATCACGTGTGCCGGCGCACCACATCCGTCGACACCGATATGCGCATGCGTTTCGGCGCACAGATCATCGATCGTGTCCGTGATCGCGCGTTGCAACGGGTGATCGCTGGCGAGGTAACTGGCATCGTGAGCCCATCCGTTGTGCACACAGGTTGCGAGCATGCCGCTGTGCTTTCCGCTGCAGTTCATCAGCAGCGGTTGCGGTCCCGTGCCAGATCGCAGCACTTCCAACTCGGACTCCAGGTCCAGTGGCAGCGACGGCGTGTTGGCCAAGTCGGCAGCGGTCAGCCCGCAGCCGTCGAGAATACGTAGAACGGCATCGATGTGCATCGGTGTGCCGTCGTGACTGGCACACGCCACCGCCAGCAACTCTGGCGGCAACTGCAAGCCTGCTCGCAGCATCGCCACCGCTTGCATCGGTTTGTTCGAGCTGCGCGGATAGATCAGTACGTGCGGATCACCGATGGCGTATTCGATTGCGCCTGATGGACCGAGACCGACGACCGCACCAAAGTGAATCGACTCGTCGAAACCACTACGGCTGGTGATCGCTACCGGCGCGAAGTCGTCAGTCGCGACCATCGGTGTCCGGGGTTGGGTGTTTGCGCGCGAACCGGCGCTGTCGGCGACCCAGAATCGGGCGCACGTCGGTGAGATCGCTTTCGATGACTTCGTGCCGCTCACCGGTCTGACTGATCAATGCTTGGATCATCGCTGCCGCGGGTATCGCCAAAATGGCGCCCACCGCACCGAGCACGGCGGCGCCTCCGATGGCAGAACCGAATGCCACCGCCGGGTGAAGATTCATCGTGCGCGCGGTGATGCGCGGAAGGAACAAGTAGTTCTCGAGCTGTTGGTACACAACCACGAAGATCACAAGGACCAGCGCTTTCGGCGGTGAGTCGATGAGCGTGATCAGGATCGGCAACGCCCCCGCGAGATACGTGCCGACAACAGGCAGGAACTGACTGACCACGCCGACCCACAGAGCCATCGCAATCGGCGCCTTCGTGCCCAGCGATTGCAGCACCACCCAGTGCGCCGTCGCGCTGATTCCAGCGAGCAGCGCTCGCGAGTAGAGGTAGCCGCCGGTCTTATCGATCGCCAGTTCCCAGGCGTTCAGGACCGAGCGTTGGCGCTCGGCACTCAACCTGCTGCAGATCACGCGGCGCAGTCTCGGGCCATCGGCCACGAGGTAGAACGTGAACAGCATCACTGACAGGCCCTGCAGCAGCACACCCAGCGCTGTCACAGAGAGGTCGACAACTTTGCGCGATTGGCTGCGAATGAACCGCTGCACCACGCCGTCTTCTCGATTGATTTCGTCGATCACCTGTTGTGCATCGATGTTTGCGCTGAAGGTGTCGTTGATGAAGTTGACCGTGCGATTGACGTAAACCTCGGAGTTGCCGAGAAGGTCCGCGATCTGCTGACCGACGAGCGCGCTCATCGCAACGAGAAACAACAAGAACGCGAACAGCACTCCGACAAGAATCAGGCCCGTCGCCGACCCGCGTCGCCACCCCCGACGCGCAAGACGATTGACGCCGGGCTCGATTGCCAACGACAAGAACAGCGACACCAGCAACAACACGAACAAGCCGTACAGACGATCGACGAGTACGTCGGCACGCATGGCGACGAGGTAACCGATCCAGAAGAGCGCGATGGCTCGCCACGTCCAGCGCGGCAGGCGACGTGTACTCGATGGAGAGCCAGCGTCAGTCATCACACCGCAGCGTAATGACCGGCCACACCTCGCAACGGGGAGGCCAGGTCGCCGCGCTCACCGAAGCCGACTCGTTCAAGGCCAAGCCAGCCGGCCATTGCGCGCAACTCGCTCACCACATCGGGCGCCAAGTCGGCGACTGGCACGCCCGGCTCGGCGAACGCCCCCTGCACGAGCAACGTGCGGTTGGCGCGATCGGCCTTCAGGTCCAGGCGGCCGACGAGTGCATCGCCCCACAGAATCGGCAAGACGTAGTAGCCGTAGATCCGCTTGGCGGCCGGTGTGTAGATCTCGATGCGGTAGTGGAAGCCGAAGAGTCGCTCGGTTCGTGTCCTGTTCCAGCAGACGGGATCGAATGGCGAGAGGAACGCACACGCATTGATGCTTCGCGGCGACTTCGCCTGGGGGTGAAGGTACGCAGGCTTGTCCCACCCCTCGACGTGCACCTGTCGCAGCGCACCATCTTCGACGAGTTCGTCAAGCAGGGGCTTGCACGGTGTGTTCTTTTGCCGGTGGTAGTCGGTGAGGTCAGTGAACGTTGCCACTCCGTGGTGCCTCGCCGCTTTCAGCAACAACTGCTTGCGCGCATCACGCTCGGTCGGGGTCGGACGCGCCAACACGTGGGCAGGCACGATGCGTGAAGTCAGGTCGTAGATGCGCGCGAAGTCGGCAGCTCGACGGGTGGCCGTCACCTGACCGTTCTCGAAGAGGCGTTCCAACGCGACTTTGCCGTCGTCCCAATCCCACCATTGGCCCTTCTTGCCGACGCGCTCGCCAAGTTCGCCACTCGCGATTGGCCCGTCGACCTCAAGGCGACGTAATACCTCTTCGACAAATCCGGGGCGTCGCTTCGCGAATTCCGCATAAGGCCCTCCCGTGCGATCACGCTCCATCTTCCAGCGGTACAGGTGGTGGTCCTCCGTCGGCACGTGGCTCGCTTCGTGCACCCAATACTCGAACAACTCGCCCGCGGCCGTCGCCTTAGCGATCAGATCACGAGGGTGCGGGCCAAGGCGGGCGAACAGCGGCAGCTCCTGGCTGCGCACCAACACGTTGACCGAGTCGATCTGGATCACGCCCATGCGATCGAGAACACGGCGAAAATGACGCAGATCGACGCGCCCAGTGGGACGAGGATCGCCGAACCCCTGCGCGGCAAGCGCGATGCGGCGCGCCTGCGCCAGCGACAGGCGTTGCACCGCGGACAACTAGTCGGCGACGCTAATGGTGACCGACTTGATCGTCACCGGAGTGCGCGGTCGATCGCTGCTGTCGGTAGCAACCTTCTGCATCGCATCGACGATCTCGAGTCCCTTCACGACCTGGCCGAAGTGGTTGTACTGCGGCGGCAGTCCGACGCCACTGGGGCCGCTGATCAGGAAGAACTGGCTGCCGTTCGTGTTGGGACCGGCATTCGCCATCGCCAGCGACCCGAGCTGATAGCGCTGCTTGACCGGCTCGTCGTTGAACTTGTAGCCGGGGCCACCGCGACCAGTGCCGGTGGGATCGCCGCCCTGGCACATGAAACCGTTGATGATGCGATGGAAAATGATGCCGTCGTAGTAGTGATAGCCGGCGAGGAACACGAAGTTGTTGACCGTGTTGGGCGCGTTGACCGCATCGAGCGCAATCACCAACGTGCCCATCGGCGCGTCGCCCTCATACACCTCGACGGTTGCGGTGTATCGCTTTGAGGGATCGATACCGAACTCGGGCGCTTGGTCGAACTTCTGTGTCGTGGGCGCGGAACCATCAAGGGCAGGAAACGGATGAGGCATACCGCCAAGATACCGGCGCGCAGGTTCCAGACGGAACTGACCGGTAGCTTGTGGGCGCATGGATCCCCTGACAGACGCATCTGAGTCGGCAACTCTCGATCTCGACGCCATCGAGCGCGACCTTGCCGACGTTGAAGTAGCGCTCTCTCGACTCGACTCCGGCACGTACTGGACCGACGAGATCACGGGGGCGGAGCTGCCAGCGGAGCTACTCGACGCGCAGCCCACCATCCGTCGCGTCCAAGCCCTCGCAAGCGAGTGAACCGCCGACTGCTGCGCGTGCGGCGAACCGTCCGCGTGTGGCGACTAATGGCCCGCAACGGTCTGCGCTTCGTGGTCCATCGGGCGCGGCGACTGGCCACGCGCGGCGAGCAGCGAGTGCAGCTCGACGACCGGTTCACGATCCGTACCGCCGAAGACGTTGCGCGTGAGCTCGGCAACATGAAGGGCGCGATGATGAAGTTCGGCCAACTGGTCGGCTTCATCATGGAAGCGCTCCCACCGGAAGCACAGCGCGCGCTCGCGACCCTGCAGTCGGACGCACCACCGATGGCCCCGGAAGCAGCACAAGCGGTCGTCACTGCCGAACTCGGCTCGCCACCACAGAAGGTGTTTCTCGACTGGTCGCACGCACCGATCGCCGCTGCCAGCGTCGGCCAAGTCCACCGCGCTGTGACCCGCGATGGTCGCGACGTGGCGGTGAAGGTGCAATACCCCGGTGTCGGCGACGCGATCGAGACCGACCTCAACAACACCGAGGGTCTCTACCGGCTGATGGGTGCCTTCGCCTTGAAGGGACTCGACACGAAGGGACTCGTCGACGAGTTGCGGGCGCGCATGCTCGAAGAACTCGACTACCGACTGGAGGCTGCGAACCAGCGCGAGTTCGCCGATCACTTCACCGGCCATCCCTTCATTCGCATTCCAAGCGTCGACACGGCGACCAGCACTGGGCGCGTGCTGACCACGGAGTGGATCGACGGAATTCCGTTCGCGCAGTTTCTCGAGACCGCGAGCACGGCCGCGAAGCAGCGCGCTGGCGAGTCGATCTGGCGCTTCACGCAGTACGCGGTGAACGACATGCGGGCCTTCAACGGCGATCCGCACCCCGGCAACTACCGATTCTCGGCCGAAGGCAACGTCACGTTTCTCGACTTCGGGTTGGTCAAGCGATGGACGATCGCAGAGTGGGAGGACCTCCAGCCGAGCCTGGAGGCAATCGTGATCCACCGCGATCCCGACCGACTGCTGGCAGCGATGGAGTCGTTGGGCTTCCTAGGCCCCAACCACGGACTCGCTGCTGAGACTGTCTACGAGTACGTCAGCACCCCCTACACGCCTTACCTGGTCGATCGCTTTCAGTTCACGCGCGACTTCGTGAAAGATGCCATGGCCACGATCATCGACGTCAGGGGTCCGCACGCCCACGTGATCGAGCGGCTCAACATGCCGCCCAGCTTCGTGATCCTTGATCGTGTCGTCTGGGGCGTCAGCGCGATTCTGGGCAAGCTGGAGGTCGAGGCACCGTGGCGAGCGATGATGCTCGAGTACCTGCACGGCGACGCGCCGGCCACGCCGATGGGCATCGACGCCGCCGAGTGGCGCCGCAGTCGGCAGTAGTCACTACTCTCGGCGTCGTGGCCGACCCCTACAAACCAAGAGCAGCGTTCGCACCGTGGGATCGTCGGCAACTGCCCGGCCTCTTCGATGTCGAGGAAACCGCCCGCCGCGTCGGCAACTACAAGTGGGCCGAGATGAAGCTGTTCGAGACGCTGGGCGGCTGGGTGGCCACCGTGCCGGAACTCGACGTCAAGATGCGCCTCGGCGCCCACTGCTATCACCACGCATGGCATGCCGAGCTGTGGCACAAGCGGCTACCGGAACTGCGCGAGATGAACCCCGACCGGCTGACTCAGCCAGCCAACGACGCGATGGTTCGGTTCGTAGCGGCGCTGGCAGAACCGGAGGCCGCCGAGCACACGATCGAGAAGTTGGTGGGTGTGTACCGCGTGTTCATCCCGCACTTCATCGCCGCCTACACGTTCCATCGCAACAACACGAGCGAGATCACCGATGCCCCCACCATTCGCTCGCTGGACTTCGCGTTGCGCGACGAGTTCGAGGATTGGCGCGATGGTGAGATGATGTTGCAGTCGTTGATCGAAACACCCGAAGAAGTCGATAGAGCCGCGGCACACCAGGCACGGCTCGAGAAGCTGATGTTGGAAGCGGGCGGCATCGCCGGCCCCGGAACGATAGGAGGCGTCTGATGCGCAAGTTCTTCCCCGTCGAAGAGTTGGCCCGCGACTCGCGGTTCACCCAGATCAACATGCGCCAGGCGCAGGCCGATCCGCGCACTGCGTTCGCCAATCCCAACGCGGCCAAGCGGCCGAAGGTCAGTCGGCTGACACCCGACCGTCCCGATGCGTCGGAAGCGGCCCGCAACTTGATGCACGGCATCTTCGTCGGCGAGATCCAGGCGCTCGAGGGTGCCGGCCGTACCTGCCACGACTTCGAATTGCCCGACAAGAACGACAGCGGCGCAACCGACACGGTCCCGTTCGCGCTGAAGCTCGACATGGCGCGGCAAGCTTGGGACGAATCTCGCCACGTCGAGATCAGCGTCAAACTCGGCGAATGGATGGGTTCCGAGATCGGTCAGTTCGCCGAGAACACGGTGTTGTTCGAGGCTGCATGCAGCACCGACCCGGTGATGCGCCTCGCCGGCGTGAACCGCGCCCTCGAGGGTCTCGCGATCGACGTGTTCACGACGATGAAGGAGTTCGGCGAGGTGGCGGGCGATCCGTACCTCGAGTTCTGCGAGGACTGGATGCTGGCCGACGAAGTGACCCACGTGAAGATGGGCAGCGACTGGCTGCGCAAGGTCACCGAGAACGATCCCGAGCGCCGCGCCAAGGCGCTGGAGTTCCAGAGCATCGTCGATCGGCTGTTCTCGTTCGGTGGCGCCCGCTCGGAATCCGACGATTCGCCGATCGGACTCGCCCGCCGGTTCCGCGAGTTGGCAGGCTTCACCACTGGCGAAGTCGACGAGATCGCTGATGTGTCGCTGGCCGCGCTGGAGGCCCGCAAGGCGTTCTCCGCTGCGGCCATGGCGAATGGCTCGAACGGCACCGACCCGACATGACGGTCACGGTCAAACCGGAAGAGTTTCGGTTCGTGGAGTTCGACAGCGCGCTGATCCGCAAGATCGGCGAGTCGCTGGTGGCAACGCTTGGCATTGATCGCCCGGTGCACGTCATCGTCGATGAGACGACACCGCTGGGCCGCATCCGCGCCGAGATCGGCGACACCATCACCATCACGGTGGAGAGCGGCGCATTCGAGGATTCCAAGCGCCCGCGCCAGCAGAGCGAGGTGGCAACCACCATCAACCTGGGCCGCATTCTGTTGCGCGTCAGCGATCGCATGCAGGGCGGTTTCGCAGACGCGCCACCGGACGACGACCTGAGCATGGCGCAGATGGCCGCGTGGGAAACGTACTGCGCGGGGCGCCTGACGCGACTGGGGTTGCGCATCAACAGGCAGCGCTGGCTCTACAACTTCCGCAACCGCCACGGTTTCACCGACACCGCCGACGCCGCCTTCGATCGCTTGTGGGCCGCTGATAGGGTCAGCTGGATCGACCTGGAGTTACTCAGCTCGGGCACGTAAACGACTGGCCAGTCGATCGCCAAGGGAATCACGCTCAGCCTCAACGCCAGCCGCGAACTGAGCGTCATCTGTGGCGGTGCCGCGGGCAACAGCACGCAGTTCATCATCGACATCACCGGCTACTTTCTGTAAGCATCGAGGGACATGAACAAGTCCCTAAACCCGTTCGTCACCACCAGTCTCGTCGCCGTCAACGGCGTCGAGCTGGTGGTGCACGAGGCTGGCAACCCGAACAACCCGGCGGTCCTGCTCGCCCACGGGTTCCCCGACTTGGCGTATTGCTGGCGCCACCAGATGGCCCCACTCGCCGAAGCCGGCTACCACGTCATCGCGCCCGATCAGCGCGGCTACGGCCATTCGACGGCGCCCCGCGAAATCGCCGCTTACGGCATTGATCAGCTGAGCGGCGATCTCATCGGACTGCTCGATCACTACGGCCATGCCGACGCGGTGTTTGTCGCCCACGACTGGGGTGCGATGCTCACCTGGGATCTGGCTCGCATCGCGCCTAAGCGAGTGCGAGGCGTGATTGCGGTCAGCGTGCCGTACCTCGAGTGGCACGCCCCTCCCACCGAACTGTTCAAGATGATCTACAAGGATCGCTTCTTCTACATCCTGTACTTCCAGCAGGTCGGCCCGCCCGAAGCCGAACTTGGCGCCGACGCTCGACGCACAATGTCAAGAATGCTCTACGGCGCCTCCGGCACGGGCATGAATCGCAGCGAGAGGCGCACCGAGCAGCCACCGATGGAAGGCACCGGCTTTCTGTCGCTGATGGCGGAACCGCCCTCGACTCCGTACACAGGCCCTGAGGGAACGTGGCTCACGCAAGCCGACCTCAATACCTACGCGAACGAGTTCGAGCACAGCGGGTTCTTCGGGCCGGTGAGCTGGTATCGCAACATGGATGCCAACGCGGCACGCATGAGGGACCTGACCGCCGAGCGGCTGACGATGCCATGCGCTCTCATCTGGGGCGAGCACGACCTCGTCAGGATGATGGATGCAAAGGGACCTGCCCGAATGCAAGCTCAGTTGCCCGACTATCGCGGCGTCACTGAAATTGCTGGCGCGGGCCACTGGTTGCAGCAAGAAACGCCAAAAGCATTCAACGACGCGCTACTCGGTTACCTCAAAGATTTCTAGCGGCGCTGCAGCTTCGCCAGCAGGCGCAAGATCTCGAGGTACAGCCACACCAGCGTGGCCAGCAACCCGAACGCGCAGTACCACTCCATGCCCTTGGGCCACTTGGCGGCGACACCACGCTCGATCATGTCGAAGTCGACGGCCAGCATCATCGCGGCGAGACCTGCCGCAGCAACGCTGAACAGGATTCCCATCGGGCTCGACGAGTTGAGGAACGGAACGCTGCCACCGAAGATGTTGATGGCGAACGAGATCAGGTAGAAGAACATCAGGCCCATCGTCGCCATGATCACGATGCGACGGAACCTGTCGGTGACCTTGATGATCTTCGACTTGTAGAGGAAGAGCATCACCGCAAACACCGCGAGGGTGGCGCCGACGGCCTGCACGACGATGCCGTCGTAGGCATCGTTGTAGACCTTCGAAATCGCACCGAGGAAGAAACCCTCAGCCAGCGCGTAGACGGGGGCGAGCACCTTGGCGAACGTCGGCTTGAAGTGCAACACGATGGCGCAGAGGAACCCGACCAGCATGCCGCCGATCGCGAGCGCGGGGAATTTGGCTTCGGAGCCGGGGGTGGCTTCGGTCATCGTCCAGCCGGCGACGGCCGTTCCAAGCAGCAGCACCAACAGCACGCCAGTGGCGGTTGCCGTGCCGTTGACCGTCATCGTGGCGCCTGATTGCCATGCGCTGATCGGACCATCGGTGATCGGTGTGTTGCGAGTGGCGGGATCGGGCGCGGCCCAGCCTGCGCGGGCGGCTTCGTTCATCGCCTTTTCGGACATGAGTGGATTCGACACTGCGACCTCCTACGTCGATTGGACGAAACGTTAACGCCAAATCTGAGGCTTTTCAGCGCAGGTCGTGTGCGCTGGCGGCGTCCCACAGGTCGATGACGGGTGGTGCCGCCAGCAGCCCCGTGCAACTCCTCGCCATCTCGGTCATCACGGCACCGTCGAAGTGAGCCCGCTGTGCATCGCCGGACTCCCACTTCTGAATCAGCAGGTAACGGCCGGGGTTGCCGACCGACGCGCAGAGGTCGATATTGCGACAGCCGGGTTCCATGCGGGCCAGCACCACGTACTTGGAAAGCACCGCCAGCAGTTGCTCGGCGGCGGCCGCCTGGAACTGCAGGGTCACGATCGTCAGCTCGATTTCGCCATCTTGGCCGCTCTGGGCATGGCTAGTGAATTCGTGCACGGGGTTGTGGGGCTTGACGCAGTCGGTATCGTGACGAAATCACCGGGTGCAATGCCGCCCTGGTCTCCGTTCAGCTGTTATTAGGGAGCAATTCGTGGCGAAAGATCGCGTGGAACGGGACGAAGAAGACCTGGTCCGCCTGTACCTGACCGATATTGGTCAGTACACGCTGCTCACGAAGGACGACGAAGTTCGCCTCGCCAAGGCGATCGAGGCCGGCAAGCTGGCCAACGAAGAGCTTTCCAACGCCAAGAACATCACTGCAGCCCGCAAGCGCGAACTGCGCCGTGCCGCTCGTGAGGGCGAAGACGCCGAGCGCGGCTTCGTGCAGAGCAACCTGCGTCTGGTGGTGTCGATCGCCAAGAAGTACCAGGCATCGGGCTTGCCGCTGCTCGACCTCATCCAAGAGGGCAACCTGGGCCTGATGCACGCCGTCGAGAAGTTCGACTGGCGCAAGGGCTTCAAGTTTTCGACGTATGCCACGTGGTGGATCCGCCAGGCGATCACTCGCGGTATCGCCAACACCGGTCGCACCATCCGCCTGCCAGTACACGCCGGCGACACGCTCGCCCGCTTGCAGAAGGCGCGCAGCCGACTGGAATTGAAGATGGGTCGGCCGGCGACGCTCAGCGAGCTCGCCAAAGAAGTCGAGATGCCCGAAGACAAAGTCACCGAGGCGTTGCGCTTCGCCGCCGAGCCCTTGTCGCTCAGCGAACCACTTCGCGAAGATGGCGACGCCGAGCTGGGCGACGTCGTCGAAGATCGTTCAGCCGAGAGCCCGTTCGAGGTCGCCGCGACCGCGCTGTTGCCCGAGGAGATCTCTCGCCTGCTGGCACCGCTCGACGAACGCGAGCGCGAAATCTTGAAGCTGCGCTTCGGTCTCGATCGTGGCGAGCCGCGCACACTCGAAGAAGTTGGCGAGCACTTCAACCTCACCCGCGAGCGCATCCGCCAGATCGAAGCACGCGCAATGAGCAAGCTGCGCCACCCGTCCTCCGACACCGGGGCTCGCGACCTACTCGCTGTGTAATGCCGGTTCGGGTTCGGGTTGCGCAACCTGACGACGCCGATGCCATCGCAGCCGCGCACATCGAGGGTTGGCGCGTCGGTTACCGCCAGGTGTTCCCGACCGAGTTCCTCGACGCACCCGAGTTCTCCTCCTCACGGATAGAGCGTTGGCGTTCGTGGACGTGGAGCGAGTTCGCTCATTCGCAGCTGTTCGTGGTGTTGCTCAACGAACGCGTCGTCGGCTTTGGTCACGTCGGGCCCGAGCGAGTCGAACCAACCTGCGATCAGAGTGGCACCGACACCACCCCTGACATCTCGCTCGGACGGGGTGAGGTCTACGGCTTCTATCTGCACCCCGACGCTTGGGGTTCCGGCGCGGCCTCGGCGCTGATCGCGCGCTGCCACGAGTGTTTGCGCGATCAGGGATTCGGCGAGGCCGTGTTGTGGGTACTGCGCGACAACCCACGAGCGAGAGTGTTCTACGAGAAGTCGGGCTGGTCGGCTACTGGGCTGGAGACAATGTTCGAGCCACGGAATGCCCCACCGGTGCCAGAAGTGCAGTACGTCGTTCGGCTGTAATCATGACAATCGCCTGACTCAAGGTTGCTCGGAAGGGTGGCGATATCTCCAGCAATGGAGTTCGTTGATCTCGTCCCCAACTCACTGACCTTTCGCGTCATCAGCACGCTCGACGTCGACGACGACGCCTCGGTACCCGCTGGCTACAGCGGTCGCGTCCGGCGCTACAGCGACGGATCGCTCGCGTACGTCGCGTGGTACCGCGATGGCTTGCTGCACAACCCAGGTCGTTCCAACCCCGCCTATCGACGGCTACGCCCCGACGGCAAGGTCAAGTACGAGTTGTTCTACGCACGAGGTGTGCTCGACGATCCGGCGGGCGGTGGGCCAGCGGTACGCGGCTTCTACGCCAACGGCGCGATTCACTACGAGGAGCACTATCTCGACGGGAAGCGCAACGACGCAGCCGACGGCACACCTGCCATTCGCAAGTGGCGCCACGACGGAACCCTTCGTCACGAGTTGCGCTACACGAATGGCCGTCGCGGTGCCACCACCATCGCGATGCTGCGTTACGGGTGTTGAGATTGCGGGCCTAGTGCGCCCGTGTAATGCTCCCACCCATGACTGATCACCAGCCCTCGGCCCCATCGCTACGTCGACGGCTGTGGTTCTGGTTCGAACGGATGATGGCTCGCGGTGCCGGACCGCTGATCGCGCTGCTCGCCTTTGTCACGCTCCTGCTGATCGTCGTCTGCGCAACCATCGTGTTCGTCGGGGGAATCACCAACCCCAACGGCAAGCGCGGCTTCATCGAAGCTGGCTGGTCGTCCCTCATGCGCACCTTCGACCCTGGAACGATGGGCGGCGACAGCGGGTGGTCGTTGCGCGGCGTCAGCCTGATTGCAACCCTCGGTGGGTTGTTCATCGTCAGCGCCTTGATCGGTGTGATCACCACCGGCCTCGACGGACGACTGCAATCACTCCGACGCGGGCGCGGGTCGGTGGCGTTGAATGGCCACACGCTGATTCTTGGCTGGTCATCTGCCGTTGAGGCGATGATCGCCGAACTCGCGGAAGCCAACAGCAATCAACGCAAGTCGGCGGTGGTGGTGCTTGCCGACCATCCGAAGGAAGCGATGGACGATGCGCTGGCATCCGTCGCCAAGATCAACCGGCGAATGATCACGCTGACTCGCACCGGTGAAACAGCGAACGTCGAGAACCTACGCACTGTTGGGGTCGAGTCCGCCAAGTCCGTCGTCGTGCTTTCCGGCGAGCAGACGGTCGATGCCGACCCCGACGCGGTGCGCACAACGCTGGCAGTGCTGAACGCAACGAACTACCGCGGCAAGGTTGTCGTCGAACTCAAGCGCCGATCGCTCGCCGACACACTGCACACCGTCTCGCGCGGCCGCGCGATGGCCGTCACTGGGCCACATGTCATTGCGCAGGTCACCGCCGAGGTGTGCCGCTACCACGGCATGAGCACCGTGTATCAAGACCTGTTCGACTTCGAGGGTGACGAGATTTACTTCCACCACGAACCCACGCTGATTGGTCGCTCGTTCGGCGACGCAGCGCAATCGTTCGAAACATCGTCCGTCCTCGGCCTACGCAGTGCCGATGGGACGATCCGGCTGGCGCCGCCAGTCGACACGGTGCTAGTCGCGGGCGACATGTTGATCGCAATCAGTCGGGACGACGACACGATCGTTCCTGTTCCCAACTTTGTGCCGACGCCGATTGTCAGCCAGTCGTGGCGCGAGTCGGCGGTGGCAACACCGATCTTGCTGCTCGGGTGGAACCACTTGGCGCTGCCACTGCTGTCCCAGCTCGACCGCCGGCTGCCAGCCGGTTCGCAGATCATGGTGTGCGACCCCGAGCCACCGGAAGCGTCGCTGCCGATGAAGCGCTGCACGTTGCAGGTGTTACAAGGTGACCCGCAGGACCACGCCACGCTGCAGCGATTGGTGAACGAGCGCGCCTACCACACCGTCGCGATCCTCAGCGGGCGTGCGCGCACCGTCGCCGACGACGACAGCCGCAACTTGCTGACACTGCTCAGCCTGCGACAAATTCTCGCCGAGGCAGATTGCCCGAGTACCGACGCCTTCATCCTCACCGAACTGCGCAACGCAGCGAACGTGCAGATCGCAGGTGGCACCGATGCCGACAACTTCATCGTCAGCGATCGCCTGGTCGCGCAACTGATGTCGCAGCTCTCGGAGAACCCAGAGCTGATGTCGGTATTCGACAGTTTGTTCGATGCCAGCAAGGTCGAATTGTCGGTGCTACCACTCGATCGCGTTGGAATCAAAGCCGCTTGCACGGTGCGCGATGTCGTGGTGGCGGGTCTCGAGCGGGAGATGTTGGTGCTCGGAGTGGTCGTCGGTTCGCACGTCACAGTGAACGCAGCGAAGTCGCTGCCGATCAGCGATCCAACCGCGACCGCGGCGATCGTGTTGCGCCAACCGCCAGCCTGACCACGCGACGCCGCGAACATCGACCCGAATCAAGAGGAGATCCGACGAATGGCCAGAAGAGCCGAACGGGTGACGTTTACGGGCAGTCTTGGAACACCACTCGCGGGCAGGCTCGACCTTCCCGCAGGTCCGCCACGCGCCTTTGCGTTGTTCGCGCACTGTTTCACGTGTTCCAAGGACCTGGTCGCGGCCGGGCGCATCGCAGCCGAGTTGAACGGGCACGGCATCGGGGTGCTGCGGTTCGACTTCACCGGCCTCGGCTCCAGCGAGGGCGACTTCGCCAACACCGACTTCTCTTCCAACCTCCACGATCTCAGGCTCGCCGCCGATTGGCTGCGCGAGAACCATGCCGCTCCGCAGTTGCTGATCGGTCACAGCCTTGGAGGTGCGGCGGTGATCGCCGTCGCCGCCGACATCCCGGAGGTGCGAGCAGTTGCCACGCTCGGCGCGCCCGCCGACGTCGCGCACATCACCCGGCTCCTCGGCCCGCAACTTCCCGAGATCGAGGAACAGGGCCGAGCGACGGTCAACATCGGCGGCCGCAGCTTCACCATTCGGCGCGAGATGCTCGACGACCTCGCAGCCCACTCGATCGAACAGCGTGTTGGCCAATTGCACGCGGCACTCCTCGTCACCCACTCACCCACCGACAACATCGTCGGCATCGACAACGCAGCGCGGCTCTACGCCGCAGCGAGACATCCGAAGAGCTTCATCGCGCTCGACGGTGCCGACCACCTGCTGGCTCGGCCAGCAGACGCCATCTTCGCGGCGCGGATGATTTCCTGCTGGGCCGAGCGATTCCTCAGCGACGAGCACCCGGCCATACCGTCGCCCAGCCCGACTGCGCCCGTGGTCGTTGCCGAGACCGGACAGGGAACGTTCTTGAATCACGTTGTTGTTGGCGATCACCGCTTCCTCGCCGACGAACCAGTGAGCGTCGGCGGCTTCGACGCCGGCCCTTCCCCGTACGACTTGCTCGGTGCAGCACTTGGCACGTGCACCTCGATGACGCTGCGGCTGTACGCCGACCGCAAGGGTTTGCCGCTCGACCGCGTCACCGTGGAAGTCAGCCATGCCAAGACGCACGCCCAGGACTGCGACGACTGCGTTGAGGGCGCTGGCCCGTTGGTCGACCACTTCCAACGTCACATCGTCGTCAGCGGCGACCTCGACGAGGCGCAACGCATGTCATTGCTGCGCATCGCCGACAAGTGCCCGGTGCATCGCACGCTGGAAGGCAGCTCACGCATCACGACATCGCTGGACGCCAACACCTGAAGTGTTGGCGGAGGTGGACGGGAATCGAACCCGCCGGACGAGGATCGCTCGTCCCAACCGCTTTGAAGGCGGCGGAGCCCACCAGGTACCCGGACACCTCCACTTCATAAGGTATCCCGACTGGCTACGCTCACCACCATGAAGCGCCTGCTCCTCCTCATCATTGTGATCGCACTCGCGGCTGTCGCCGTGAAGAAAGTACAAGAGTCCTGAGCCTGACTCTCCTCTGCTCGGAAGCAGCAATCGAGCAGTACGGCACCACCTGGCGCCACATCGAACCAACACTGCAGTTGCTGGCGTTGGCTGGCGATCGCCAGATGGAAGCCGACGAGATCGCCAGCATCGACCTAGCCGTGTTCACCTCCGACCTATGGAGCGAAGGACGTGGGCCGTCGTTCTACAAAGTCTTGTTGCAGGCCCCGCAACCACAGTGGTTGCACGTGTTCGCCGCTGGCACCGATCACCCGGTGTTCGCCGAAATTCGGCGCCGCGGAATCCGACTGACGCACTCGGCTGGCGCGTCGGCAATCCCAATCGCCCACACCGTGATCATGCATGTGATCGCGCTCAGCCGCGAGGCGCGCAGGTTCGCGATTGCACAGTCGGCGCGCAAGTGGGCCGAGTCACCCGTCGCCGACGTCGAAGGTCGGACGATGGGCATCGTTGGCCTGGGCAACATCGGCGCCGAAGTCGCACGACTGGCGCAGCAGTTCGGAATGCGCGTGATCGGAATGCGCCGCACGCCGACCGGCGAGGAGCCCTGCGAGACATGGCCAACAAGTCGGCTACACGAGTTGCTGCCGATGGTCGATGTGCTGGTGCTGACGGCGCCACTGACCGAGGACACAGTCGGCATGATCGGGGCGCACGAGTTGGCGCTGCTTCCAACTGGCGCACATGTCGTCAACGTCGGTCGCGGCCGGGTGATTGACGAACCGGCACTCGTTGATGCGTTGGCGTCGGGCCACCTCGGCGGGGCCGCGCTCGATGTTTTCGTTGTCGAGCCACTGCCTGTGGAGAGCCCATTGTGGGATCTACCGAACGTGATCATCACTCCGCACTCTGCAGGTGAAACGCCGTTGGCATCCGCCCGCGCGGCCGAGGTCTTCGCCGACAACCTCGGCCGCTTCGTGCGCGGCGAACCACTGCGCAACGAAGTTCCGTAACCGCCAACACAGGTTGGCACCACCGCGACCGGTCTGTATGGTCGGCAACGACTCCCCCAGTCGAAGCTCCAGTTCTCCTGGGGGTAGCTCATGTTTCTCTGCTGGTCCGCGAAGGGCGGCAGTGGCACCACCGTCATTGCTGCTGCGCTCGCGCTCGTGCTCTCGCACCGCGGTAGCACCACCGTCGTCGATCTCGCTGGCGATCTGCCCGCTGCGCTCGGCATCGCCGAACCGGGTGGGCCGGGCGTACGCGAATGGATGGCCTCACCGACTGCCGACGCCCCCGCGTTGGAACGTCTGCGCGTTGCCGTCAGCGACACCCTGCTACTGCTACCCCACGGCAGCAAACACTCGCTAGGTGAGCGCTGGGCCGACCTCGCCACCGCTCTCGCAGACCACACGGTGGTGATCGACGCCGGTACCGGCGTACCGCCAGCGGCTCTGCTGGCGGCGGCCGACCACAACCTGCTGGTGACGCGGCCGTGCTATCTGTCGCTGCGCCTCGCCGCCGCCTCCGGAGTACAACCCAGTGGCATCGTCCTGGTCGGCGAACCGGGGCGCGCGCTCACCGCCCGCGACATTGAACGCGCAGTCGGCGCTCCCGTCGTCGCCGAATTGCACTACGACCCCGCCGTCGCACGCGCGGTTGATGCTGGCCTGCTCGCTGCACGGCTGCCCGCAACGTTGGCGCACGCGCTGACACGCGCGCTGAAGCGGGCAGCATGATCGACCTTGTTGCCGAGCAAACACCACTTGGCGGGCTGGAACGGTGGTTGCGCGATCCGTCGGTGAACGAGTTGATGGTCAACGCCGGCAGCGAGATCTGGGTGGAGCGCGAGGGAACCATCGCGCACGTGGGACGTATGCGCCCAACGACACTGCTGGCAACGATCGAGCACATCCTCACCCCGATCGGGCGACGACTCGATCGCGCACACCCGATGGTCGATGCTCGCCTTCCCGACGGATCGCGCGTCTGCGCGGTGATCGCACCAATTGCCGTCGATGGGCCATGTCTCGCCATCCGACGCTTTCACCCGCAGATCATCGGCCTCGATCGGTTTGCGGCACCAACACTCGTGCCGTTGCTGCGCGAGTTGGTGCAGCGACGATGCAACGTGGTCGTCAGTGGAGCAACGTCGTCAGGAAAGACAACGTTGCTCAACACGCTGGCGCTCGAGATCTCAGCAACGGAACGAGTGATCACCTTGGAGGACACGGCCGAGCTGCACCTTCCCCATCCGCACGTCGTGCGTCTGGAAACGCGCGAGGCAACGCCTGACGGCGTCGGTGAAGTCACGCTTGCTCACCTGTTGCGCACCGCGCTGCGCTTGCGACCCGATCGGCTGGTGGTGGGCGAGATTCGCGGCGACGAAGCGGTGCACCTGTTGCAGGCACTGAACACGGGCCACGACGGATCGATGGCAACAGTTCATGCGAACAGCGCCGACGACGCGCTCGCCCGACTGAGCTCGCTGGTGTTGCACGAGGTTGGCAACTGGCCACTCAACGCGGTGCAGCATCACGTTGCACGGGCCATCGACGTCGTCGTCCATGTCGCGCGTCGCGCTGACGGGGGGCGTGCGGTGGCCGAGGTTGCGGAAGTGGTCGCCAACGCGACGAGTCCGGCGATTACCACCCGTCGACTCGCCGATTCATCGGCGATCACCGGCGTACTGCAACGCGGCCGACGATGAGTTCTGCGACGAGCGGGGCGGTGCTAGTTGCGGCCTTGTTGCTCGCCGCGCGCGCAGTGCGGCCTGGCGGCTCTCGAGGTTGCGGCGCACCTTCGAACCGAATCCGGCGGCGCCGACGGGCGGCGACACCATCTGGCAGCGACTGGGCCACGTTCCTCGACACGACATCCACCGAGGTACGCAGTGGCAGTTCGTTGCCCGCTGCCATTGCACACGCGCAGCAGCGGCATCCCGAGCTGGCTGCCTGGATGGCATCACCCAACAGCACCGACGCCGACTCGGTGGTCGTCACGCAGTCGCTGGCAACAGCGCTGGAACTGGGTGGCCCGGTAGCGGCCACGCTTCATCACGCCGCCGCGCTGCTACGCGAACGCGCGGCGCAGCGGGAGGAAGCGAAGGCTCACAGCGCGCAGGCGCGCCTGAGCGCCAAAGTTCTGACCGCCGTTCCGCTGCTGTTTGCCGCGTGGAGCGCGACGACAAGTGCCACGTTCCGACAAGCCATTACCAGCTCGACGGGGCTGGCGTCCGCCACGGCTGGCCTGGCCGGCAACGCGATCGGCTGGTGGTGGATGCACCGCATCGTCGACAAGGCAACACGATGATGCCCCGGTTGGCCCCGCGGCCGAGCCGACGACCAATGCAACGACGCACGGCCGCGCGTCGCGCACAGCAGGCACTGCCAGACGCGATCGACCTCTTTGTCTTGGCGGTGCGCGCCGGGCACTTGCCGGTCGCGGCAGTCGAAGTCGTGCTCCCTCACCTCGCGCCGGTATTGCAACCGGCGTTCAGCGAGCTAGCGGCCGCGGTGCGCGGCGGCACGCGATTCGCCGACGCGCTGGCGGTTTTGCCGCTGCGGCTCGGCGCGCATGCCGCGCCGCTGGCCGACTCGCTGATTGCAGCCGATCGCTATGGGCTTCCACTCGCGCCGGTCCTCGATCGCCTCGCCGACGAAGCGCGCCAGCATCGCCGCCGTTTGGCTGACACCCAAGCCCGGCAACTTCCGGTTCGATTGTCGCTACCGCTCGTGCTGTGCACGTTTCCATCGTTTGTGCTGCTCGCCATCGTCCCATTGCTGCTCGCAGCCTTCACATCGCTCAATCGCTAGGAGCAGTCATGAAATCACTTCTCTCCAAGTTCCGCGTATGGCTACTCACCACAGCAGCGCACGATGAGGGTCAGGCGACAACCGAGTACGCACTCGTTCTGCTCGGCGCCGCTTTGATCGCGCTGTTGGTGATCGGCTGGGCGACCACCGGCGGAGGCGCTGGCAAGATCGGGCAACTGTTCGATTCCGTCATCGACAGTGTGATCGGCAAGCTGTGAGCCGAGACAACGGCCAAGCAACCGTCGAACTCGCGCTGGCGTTGCCACTGCTGTGTCTGCTGCTACTTGGCATGGTGCAAGTCGCAGTTGTCGGACGCGGCCAACTGGCCGTGCAACTGGCCGCGCACGAGGCCGTGCGCGCGGCCGCAGTTTCGGCGGATCCGGTCGCCGCCGCGAATGCTGCAGCCCATCACGCGATCTCGCTACGGCCGCTCGAAGTGCAAGTCGCCACCGACGAGGGCGACGGCACCACCGTCACTGTCACGGTGTCGTACATCGATCGCACCGACGTGGCGCTGGTGGGCGCCCTCATCCAGGAAGTCACGCTGCAAGCCAGCGCCACCATGGCCTTCGAACCCCCGTGATGCGACGGAGCGGGCGATCCGTTGGGCGCGCTTGGGTGTCAGTAGCGCCCCTTTCCGCGCCCATGGGCGCGGAAAGGGGCGGTTCTGACACGGTTTCGCGCCCAACTAGCCCGACTTCTTTGGTCGCCTCACTCCGCGTTTGTCGAGGGCTTTCTCGGCCGCGCGCTGCTCTTCTTCGAGTGCCAGCTCCTCGGCGACCAGGCGTTGCATGCTGTCGAGGCGGCGCACATCGAGCGTGCCCGCCGCGATCGCGTTGCGCACCGCGCAGTCGGGCTCGTCGTCGTGCTTGCAGTTGCGAAAGCGGCACTGATCCATCAGGTCGAAGACATCGGCGAACGCCCGCTCGATACCGCGGCCACTGCTCCACAGGCTGACAGCTCGTACGCCGGGGGTGTCGACCAGCCATCCGCCCGCGGGCAGCCGCACGAGTTCCGATGCCGTGGTGGTATGGCGGCCGCGTTGATCGCCATCGCGCACCTCGGCAGTTGCCTGCCGACCGTGCCCGACCAGCGCGTTGACCAGCGTGCTCTTGCCAACCCCGCTGGCGCCGAGCAACGCGATGGTGGCGTTGTTGGCGGCGTAGCCCCGCAGATGCTCGACACCGGTGCCGGTGATGCCACTGGCGACACAGATGTCGACGCCGGGGGCGACATCATGAAGCGCTGCAACCATCGACGCCGCATCCTCGACCAGGTCGTCCTTGGTCAGCACCACCACCGGCAGGGCCCCGCTATCCCAGGCCAGCACCAGCTCGCGTTCCAGCCGCCGCTGTTTCGGCGGCGAGGTCAGCGCATGAATCAGCATCACGACGTCGATGTTGGCGGCGATCGTGTGCGCTTCGGCCCGATTGCCCTCGAACGACGCGCGCCTCACGAAGGCGCTCCGCCGCGTCAGAACACTCTGCACGCGCTCTTCGTCGCTATCCGCGACGACAAAATCACCAACCGCGACGTCGGCCCCAATGTTGCGCACACGAATCGGCGGCAAATCGACCCCGATAAGCACTGAGCTCCAGCCACGGTCGAGTCGGCTCACCCGGCCCGGCCGCACATCGGTCGTAAGACTGCGCCATTCAGTTTCCAGCGCGTCGGACCAACCAAGATTGGCGTCGGCAGACCAGTCGATGGCTTCACGGTAGCGGTCTGCAGCCTTTAGCATTGTCACTACCTATGGTTCGAAAGATTCCACCCGACAACCTTTCGGGCGACAAGTTGGAGATCGTGCGCCACGGCTACGACCCGTACCAGGTGCAACGCCTCGTTTCGACGCTGGCGAACGAGCTGAAAGCGCTATCGGCCGAGAACGACGCGCTGCGTGCCCGGCTGAACGATGCTCCAGTGCGCAGCCGCGACGCCACCGGCGGGTTCGTCGAGCGGCGAGCGCAGCCCTCCACGCCGGCAACGATCCTCGAAAATGCCGAATTGCGCGAGAACCTGCGTTGGGCCCGCGCCGCGCTCGACGGGCTACTCGGACAATTGGCGGGGAAGCCCGATTCGGCCAGCGGCACGCGCGAACCGAGCGCCCGTTGAGCGAATTGCCCGCCCCCGGCGAGCGCACACGACAACTGATTGCGCTCGCCGAAGGGGTCGCCAAGCAGCCATTGCCACTGCGCACCCGCATCGTGCTGCCCGCCATCCTGCTCGTCATCGGCGTCGCTGCGTTTTGGTTCGGATTTCGCGATGTGGGTGAGGATCCGCCGCCGGGCACCCCAATTTCGACCACTACCGTGCCGGTTGTCGAGACCAGCGTTGTGTTCACTGCACCACCCTGAGTGGGGGATGCTTGACACGGAGGGGTCAAATCACGTAGCGATACCTTGATGGCAAAACCCCTCGTCATCGTGGAATCTCCCGCGAAGGCAAAAACGATCGCCAAATTTCTCGGTGATGCCTTCGACGTGCGCGCCTCGGTGGGCCACATTGCCGATCTCCCCAGCAAGGGATTGTCGATCGATGTCGACAATGGCTTCAAGCCCACCTACGAGTTAACGGTCCGCGGCAAGGACATCGTGAAAGACCTGCGGGCGGCGATGAAGGGCGCCAGCGAGTTGTACCTCGCAACCGACGAAGACCGCGAGGGTGAGGCCATCAGCTGGCACCTCGTCGAGCAACTGAAGCCCAAGATCCCCGTGAAGCGCATGGTTTTTCACGAAATCACCAAGGCCGCCATCGATCAGGCGGTCGCTAACCCCCGCGACATCGATTACGGCCTGGTCGACGCCGCCGAAACGCGCCGACTGCTCGATCGCCTCTACGGCTACGAGGTCTCACCCGTGCTCTGGCGGCGGGTCAACCGTGGTCTGTCGGCCGGCCGCGTGCAATCGCCGTCGATTCGCCTGATTGTCGAACGCGAGCGCGAACGAATCGCCTTCGTCAGCGCCGGGTACTGGGACATCGAACTGGCAACCTCGACGGCTCCCGCCTTCACTGCGACGCTGGTGGCAGTCGACGGCACCAAGGTGGCGACCGGCAAGGACTTCACCGCCGACGGTCTGCCGAAGGCCAATGTCGCTGTCATCAACGAAGCCAGGGCGCGATCACTCGCCGACGCGCTGGCGACGAGCGCCTTCAGCGTTCGTTCGGTGGACGAGAAGCCGTATCGCAGTTCTCCGAAGGCCCCGTTCATGACCAGCACGCTGCAGCAAGAGGGCGGCCGCAAGCTGCGCCTCGGTGCTGCGCAGGTGATGCGTGTTGCTCAGGGCCTGTACGAGCGTGGCTACATCACCTACATGCGCACCGACAACGTCGTGCTCAGCGAAGAAGCGTTGGCTGCGGCGCGCGCCGAAGTGAAGGGCCTCTACGGCGAGAACTTCTTGTCGCCGTCACCCCGGCAGTTCACGACCAAGGTCAAGAACGCGCAGGAAGCCCACGAGGCGATCCGTCCGACGACACCCTTGCGCAGCCCCGACGCGGTCGCAGCCGAACTGAACCCGCAGGAACTGAACTTGTATCGCCTGATCTGGCAACGCACGCTGGCCTCGCAAATGGCCGATGCCACCGGCACGACAGTGTCGGTGCGCCTGGCAGCAGCGGCCGACGGGACGGATTGCGAGTTCGCCGCTAGCGGCACGACCATCACGTTCGCCGGCTATCGCCAGGTGTACGTCGAAAGCAGCGACGACTCCGACAGCACCGACGATGAGAAGGAAGCACTGTTGCCGGTGTTGACGGTGGGCGAAGCGGTTCCTGTCGCTGAACTCACTCCCAACGGCCACGCCACCGTGCCGCCGGCTCGTTACACCGAGGCGTCGCTGATCAAGAAGCTCGAGGAGTTGGGCATCGGGCGGCCAAGTACATGGGCGTCGATCATTCAAACGGTGCAGGACCGCGGCTACGTGTGGAAGAAGGGGCAAGCGCTGGTCCCAACCTGGACGGCATTCGCAGTGGTCGGCCTGTTGGAGAAACACTTCGACGAACTGGTCGACTACGCGTTTACCGCGCGCATCGAAGAAGACCTCGACGCGATCGCACGGAAAGAGCGCCAAAAGCAGACGTGGTTGCAGCACTTCTACTTCGGCGACGAGACCGACCAGATGCCAGGTTTGAAGAAGTTGGTGGAAACGAACCTGGATCAGATCGATGCCGCCGAGATCAACACGTTCCCCATCGGCGACGACGCCGACGGCAACCAGGTAGTGGTCAAGCCGGGTAAGTACGGCCCGTACGTGAAGCGCGGCGACGACACGGCCAGCGTGCCCGACACGATGACACCCGACGAACTCACACTCGAGGTCGCGCTGGCGCTGCTGGCGGCGCCGAAGAACGACGAACCGATCGGCGAACTCGATGGCTACCCGGTCTATGCGAAGAACGGCCGCTACGGCCCATACGTGCAGTGGGGCTCGCACGACAACCTGCCGCCCGGCCTTGCCAAGCCGAAGATGGCGAGTCTGTTCAAGTCGATGGCGTTCGAGGAAGTCACCGACGCACAGGCCAAGGAATTGCTGCAGTTGCCGCGCTCGTTAGGAATCGATCCTGCAGACGACCAGGAGATCTTTGCCAACAACGGCAGGTACGGGCCGTACATCATGAAGGGCAAGGACTACCGCAACATCAACAGCGAGGAACAGTTGTTCACCATCACGCTCGCCGAGGCGCTCGAGGTGTTCAGCCAGCCGAAGGTGTTCCGTCGCGGCGGCGGCAACCTCGCCGCCCGTGGCCCGTTGCGCGAGTTTGGCAATGATCCGGTCAGCGAGAAGCCAGTCGTTGCCCGCGATGGCAAGTTCGGCGTCTACGTGACCGATGGCGAAACCAACGCCTCTCTCTCGCGCGGCGATCGGCTGGAAGAAATGATTCCTGAACGCGCCTACGAACTGCTAGCCGCACGGCGCGAGGCGATCATCGAAAAGGGTGGAGCGCTCGGCAAGCGCGCGGCGGCAACGAAACGGGCCGCCGTCAAGCGGGCCGCTCCAAAGAAGAAGGTCGCCAAGAAACCGGCAGCAAAGAAACCGGCGGCGAAGAAGACCGTCGCCAAGAAGACCGTCGCCAAGAAGACCGTGGCGAAGAAGGTTGCAGCGAAGAAGCCCGTGCCGACTGCGTGAGTCGATATGGTGCGACGGATATGGCGAATGGCCGCTACATAGCGCTCGAGGGAGCCGAGGGTTGCGGCAAGAGCACGCATGCCAGCCGGTTGGCAATCGCTCTCGGCGCCGTTTTGACCCGCGAAACCGGCGGAACCACCATCGGACGCCAGATCCGAACGATCCTTCACGACACATCGATCACCAATCTCGCCTATCGCGCCGAGGCACTGCTCGCTGCCGCCGATCGTGCGCAGCACATCGCCGAGGTCGTCGCACCCGCGCTCACCGCCGGCAAACACGTCGTCAGCGATCGCAGCGTGTACTCCACCCTCGCATATCAGGGTTACGGGCGTGGCCTGTCGATTGCAGAGATTCGGCACATCAACGAGTGGGCCGTCGAAACCACCTGGCCCGATCTGGTGCTGCTGATCGACGCTCCCACCGAGGTCCTCGAGCGTCGCATGCGGGGCCGACAACTCGATCGCTTCGAACGCGAGGGCGACAGCTTTCACGAACGGGTACGCGACGGGTTTCGCCAAATGACGCTCGACGAACCTGACCGCTGGGCTGTAATCGACGGCTCGCAGTCGCTCGAAAAGGTGGCGACCGAAATCCGAACCGTCGTGCGCGATCGGCTCGGTCTGTGATGTCTGCGGAACACTCGCGATCGGTCTGGAGCGGCGTTGTCGGCCAACCCCGCGCTGTCGACCAACTGATCCACGCGGCAGTCGAACCAGTCCATGCGTTCCTGTTTGTCGGACCGGCCGGGTGCACGAAGAACGAAGCCGCGCGAGCATTCGCCAGCGTCCTGTTGACCGGCTCCGACGACGCCGAAACACGCGACGCACGACTGATTCTCGCGGGCGAGCACCCCGACGTGCGCGAGGTCGAACGCACAGGCCCGCGCATCTCTGCCGATCAGGTGGGTGAGATCATTCGCAACGCCTCGTTGGCACCGCTGGAAGGTGCCCGCAAGGTGATGGTGTTGCACGAGTTCCATCTCCTCGAGGCGAACGGGGCTTCGCGGTTGCTGAAGACTCTCGAAGAACCACCGGCGAGCACGGTCTTCATCGTGCTCGCCGATCAGGTTCCACCCGAACTCGTCACCATTGCTTCGCGCTGCGTACGCATCGACTTCGGCACAATCAGTGCGGCCACCATCAGCCAAGTGCTGATCGAAGAAGGCAGCACGCCCGAGGCCGCAGCCCTCGCCGCGCAATCCGCCGAGGGTAACCTTTCGCGGGCACGTGTGCTTGCCACCGACCCCACTCTGATGAAGCGGCGGGCTGCCTTCGCTGCCGTCCCCAGCCGACTCGACGGCACTGGTGCCACCGTGGTGGCGATGTGCAAGGAGTTGAACGAACTGATCGAGGCGGCAGCAGCGCCGCTAGAAGCGCGGCAGGCCCAGGAGGTCGCCGACCTCGACGCGCGAGCCGCAGCCGTCGGCGAGCGCGGCGGTGGCCGCAAGCAATTGGAGGATCGGCACAAACGCGAGCTTCGCCGCCATCGCACCGATGAGCTGCGCAGCGGTCTGGCCGTCGTCGCCGGGTCCTATCGCGATGCGCTGGTCGGCGAACGTGCAACCCGGCCGGAAGCGGTTGCGCAGGCGGTGCAACGAATCCACGAAGCGCTCGCCGCAATGGAGCGCAACCCCAACGAACTGCTGCTTTTGCAATCGCTGCTACTCGACCTACCGTCGCTAGCATTGCTGCCTGCGCCCAGGTAGCTCAGTCGGTAGAGCAACGCACTCGTAATGCGTAGGTCAGGAGTTCGATTCTCCTCTTGGGCTCCAAGCCATCCCGCATTCAGAAACGGGCATCGTTAGTCTTCGTCCGTGACTCAAGCCGAGGCAGCGTCAGTCGCCAAGACGGCACCTCGCGCTACGTGGCGCACGAGGATCGGAGAGTTCCTGCTCGGCCCGCGCTTCTCCCGGCGCATGGCGCTCTCACACGCGATCGACGACCTTGGCGACTCAATGGTGAACCTGGCGTTGGTCGGATCGTTGTTCTTCTCGGTGTCGATCGAGGCATCTCGTAGTCGAATCACTATCTACCTGATATTGACGGCCGCGCCATTGGTCATCGCAGCGCCACTCGTGGGCAACATTCTGGATCGAACAACGTCTGGGTATCGCGCCGCCATATCCGGATCACAGTTGTTGCGCGCCGCGGTGTCGCTAATCATGGTCGGGTCGCTGCTGTCGCTTGCGCTCTTTCCCCTGACGTTTCTGGTCTTGATGTCGCGCAAGGTCTACGCACTCGCGCGCGCGTCCTTGCTCTCCCAAATGACGAACGATCCCAACGAGTTGGTGCTCGCCGATTCACACATCGCACGTACCGGAACGTTGGCGGGCGGCGCCGGGACCATGGTGGGCGGTGTGCTGCTGGCCACCGGTCATGTCGAGGTGCTGCTCATGGCGGCTGCACCTTTATACGTAGCGGCGGCAGTCGTGTCGCGCTTGCTGCCGCGACCGAAGCCAGCTATCCACCCGCGAGCGGTGCTACGTCTGGCGGAGGCGATCCCGTCACAGCTGTGGTCTGCCATCGTCGCGGTCACGGCCCTGCGCGCGACCGGTGGCGCGCTGACCTATCTACTCGCCTTCGCCATCAAGCGTGGCGGCGGCGACAGATGGATCTTCGCCGCGGGCCTACTCGTTGCGGGCCTCGGCGGATTGCTCGCCAACCTCTTTGCTAGCCGTATCCATCGCCGATCCACACAGGACTGGATTCTGGTGCTGTCGCTGATTGTGCCGGGCGTGACGTGTGTAATTGGGGTGATCACTGTCGGAAATCTCGGTGTGATCGCAATTGCATTTGCGATTGGCCTAGGACGCGGTATTGGAACTCGCTCAATCACCTTGCTCAACGCAAACGTCGCGCCAGCCACGCGTGCGCGGTCGATCGCACGAACCGAGCTGGTCTTCCAAGTGGCTTCGCTAGTCGGGGCAATCCTGGCGGTGCAACTTGCTCCCAGTCCCAACGTCGGTTTTGCTGTCTCCAGTGTGATTCTGATCGCGAGTGGTGTCACGTTCGGCTTTCGTCGCCGGCTGGTACTGAAGGCGCACGCTTCGCGCCTCTTGTTGGGCGAGCACGCCCCCGCAGTTGACCGCCCCCTCCCGGATGCGCTTCTTCTGGAAGCTCAGCGGTTGGCCGCGCTAGGTGCCTACCGAATGGCAATCGTGGTTGCCGGCACTGCGGTCGACGTGCTGATTGAACGCGAACCCACGCTTGTCGACTCTTCCGAACATCGACGCTGGCGCGAACTTCAGCATGTTTGTGTCGCCGTTCGTGCGAGCGATGTACAGCCGACAGATGAGGTGGTCTCCGCTGTGCTGGCCAGCGCCGAAAGGCTTGTGAGCGGGCCGATCGCTACAGAACACACACGACTCGAGCACCGACTGCTGATGTAACTACGCCCGCGGCGATGGAGCAGATGTCAGCGTCCACAATTCGGCGCTGTAGACGAGGTTGAACGTCCAACTCAGAACGTTCCCCTCGCTGAGGACCTGATCGCACTCGATGATCGCCATTGTGCCGTCAGTGATCGCGGGGCCGATCGCCAACAAGATGACGTCGTCTCGTACATTGTCGCCGTCCATTGCCTGGGCACGGTCGTCGATGAAGCGCACGTCCGCGAATGAGTCAGAGGCTGCGACGAAGGCGACTTGGGTCTCGAGGCCGATACCAACCCCTTCGCCAAGCGCCTCGACGAATACGACCTGCTTCACATCCGCGTCAGCGTCGATAGATGCGTAGTTGTCGACAAACCAGCGAACCACGATGGCGTAAGCGTCGGCCGTATCACCGTGGGGCTCAGTGTCGCCCTTTGATCCGCAGCTAGCGATCGCGGTGAGCAACAGGGCCAACGTCAGCTTGGCGAGGATTTTGCCGTCTATGACGACCAAACGTTTCAGAGCCGCTCCTTTTGATCATTCCAGCGGTCGCTCTCCAGGAATTGTACTCGCCCGCAAGGAGACCCATTGGCCCCATGATTCAAGACGGCTTTCGGTAGATCCCTTAGGCCGCTGCATTGAAGGCGTCACCCGCTCAGTAGGGTCGCACCCAATGGCTGATCGCACAGAGTTCGCCCAGCAAGCGATGCAGTTTGCACCGCAGCTGTACAGCTCGGCACTCCGCATGACGCGCAACTCGGCCGATGCCGAAGACTTAGTGCAAGAGACCTACTTACGCGCGTACCGCGGCTTTGGCAACTTTGCCGAGGGCACCAACCTTCGTGCCTGGTTGTTCCGGATTCTCACCAACACCTACATCAATCGCTATCGGGCGAAACAGCGACGGCCACAGGAGACCGACCTGGCCGAGGTTCAAGACCTCTATCTGTACAAGCGGATCAGCGGGATCGACGCCGCCAGCCTGAGTGCCGAGGACACGCTCTTCGACCTGTTCACCGACGACGAGGTGAAAGCGGCCTTGGAGGAGCTGCCCGAATCGTTCCGATTGCCGGTGTTACTTGCCGACGTAGAGGGGTTTTCCTACAAGGAGATTGCCGAAATGCTCGAAATTCCCGTTGGAACCGTCATGTCGCGGCTCCACCGGGGAAGAAAGGCGATGCACAAGGCGTTGGTTGACTTTGCAACCGAAAGGGGACTGATCCGTGGCTGATTGCGCCGAAACCATCCGGGAACTGGAAGCATTTCTCGACAGCGAGCTCGCGCCAGAACTGCGCGCCGGGATTCAATCCCACCTCGGCGGCTGCCCCGACTGTCTCCAGGCATTCGACTTCCACGCGGAACTCCGCACCGTCATCAGCGAGAAGTGCCACAACGACGAGATGCCTCCGGGACTACTTGCTCGCATCGAGCAGTGCTTCAACGAAGACTTCGACAATGACGGCAATATCGGCTAGATCGATGGCTCCGGCTACGCTGGCCCCATGATCGCGAAGATTTTTCACTGGTGGCTCGGCGTCGGTTTCACCATTATCGGCGTGCTCACCACGGTAGCGATGATCGCTGGCTACCTGAAGAAGGTCACCCTCCCGCAATACCCGGGCAAACGCGGCCGCGAAGACTGACGTGTTGGCGGCGCTGCTCGCTCGGTGCACCTTTCCCCCGCCAGGAACACTCGTCACCTGCGCAGTCTCCGGTGGAGCCGACTCGCTAGCTCTCCTGGCCCTTGCTGTCGAGCACGGGTGCCAAGCGACCGCCGTTCACGTTGATCACGGTCTGCGCCACGGCTCCGAACGTGAAGCTGACATTGTCGAAGCAATGGCGACCCGGCTCGGGGCCGAGTTCCGATCAGTGCGGGTGCACGTCGGGCACGGTCCGAATCTTGAAGCTCGCGCCCGAGCGGTGCGCTACGCCGCGCTTCCCGCCGACGTGATGACCGGGCACACTGCCGACGACCAGGCCGAGACGGTGCTGGTCAACCTGTTGCGCGGGGCGGCCAGCAACGGTCTGAGCGCGATGCGCCCAGGTGTGCGGCGACCGATCCTCGCCTTGCGCCGCAGCGAAACTGAGGCTTTGTGTGTGCAGCTTGGGCTGACGGTGTTCCAGGATCCGTCGAACTCCGACCCACGCCACATCCGCAACCGCGTCCGACACGAGCTGTTGCCCCTGATCGCCGAGATCTCTCAGCGCGATCCCATCCCGCTGCTTGTCCGCCAAGCCGACATCGCTCGCGCCGACGCCGACTATCTCGACGACCTCGCAACCGCGGTCGACCCGCGCGATGCGCGTTTGCTCGCCGCCGCGCCGACCGCTCTCGCTCGCCGAGCTGTGCGTCGCTGGTTGAGCGCAGATCACCCGCCTGACGCGGCAACGGTCGAGCGGGTGCTGGCAGTTGCCCGCGGCGATGCATCGGCAACCGACGTCGGTCACGGGCAATCAGTTCGCCGTTCGCGGCAGCGATTGAACGTGGTTTCAACCGCCGACGGCCCAACGAACCCTCTCACCAGCGAGTAACCTTGCCCGATGCCTCCAAGACTGCGGGGGAAGTGGGCGCTTGGCATCACGCCGCGCAACTTCACCTGGTTCATGAAAGACAAGCTCGCGGTGTGCGAGCGCCCCGGCGGCAGCGGCGACAACCATCGGCGCGTGCGTCGGCAAGAAGAGATCATCTGGCTGCGCGAGAACGGATTCGGCTGCGTCGTCAGCATCATCCCGGCGCCACACAACCTGCACAACTACGAAGAACTGCACATGCCCTACCTGCATCGCCCGTTCACCGGCGTCGATGATCTGGGTGGCTGGCTGAAGTCCTTCTACACAGAGATTCAAGGGCTGTTAGAAGCGAGCACGAAAGTCATGGCGCACAACGAGTCCGTCGACGATCGCCTGATCGGCATCATGGGCGGCTACATCCGCTGGAGCGGGATGGTCGACGATCCGTCGATGGTCATCAACCTCACCGAGCAGATCGCCAAGCGCCAACTCGATCCCTTCGCCCGCGAGGTGATCCTGATGGCCCACGAACTTCGCTAGGTACCATGGCGCTATGAGCACAACGCCTGCCAACTGGTATCCCGACCCGATGAACCGCCATCAGCTGCGCTATTGGAATGGCACGGCATGGACTGAAAACGTCAGCAACAACGGCGTGCAGGGGACTGATCCTTTGCAGCCGAAGGGCCTCGACCGCGTCGACAGCGCGCTGACGATCGGCAATGAGGGCGACCCCAACAAGATTCACGATCAGTTGCACAGCCAGACGAAGTATCGCGGTGCCCAGATTGGCGAGGTTGCCTTTCAAGGCGGTGGCACGATCTTCACCGAGCCGGTGTTGGTTGTGAACCAGAAGGCGAAGCTGATCGAGCTCAACAATCAGTACGGCGTGTTCAACAAGGATGGGCAACAACTGGCGGCCGTCAATCAGGTCGGGCAGAACGCGGCCAAAAAGGCATTGCGACTGCTGACCAACTTTGATCAGTTCCTGACACACCGACTCGAAATCACCGACAACCAGGGTCGCGTCGTCCTCAAGATCACTCGGCCGGCAAAGGTGATCAAGAGCACAGTGATCGTCAGCGACGGCAACGATCAAGAGATTGGCCGCATTGTGCAGGACAACGTGTTCGGCAAGATCCACTTCTCACTGCAGTCAGGTGGCCACACGTACGGAGCCATCAAAGCCGAGAACTGGCGCGCGTGGAACTTCCGCATCGAAGACCACACCGGCCAAGAAGTCGCCCGCATCACCAAGACCTTCGAAGGCATCGCCAAGACAATGTTCACAACCGCCGACAACTACGTCGTGCAGATCCACACCGTGCTGCCGCAACCGCTGAACAGCCTGGTGGTCGCCTCGGCGTTGTCGGTAGATACCGCGTTGAAGCAGGACAGCCGCGGTCTCGGCTGAGCACTAGGGTTTTGTCCATGTCGGGTCAGCGAGTGCTCGTCAGCGGCATGGGCAGCGAGCTTGGCTCGCTGGTCGCCGTCAAGCTCGAAGCGCAATCGTGGGTCGGTGAACTGGTTGGCATCGACGTCGACCCGCCGCGCCGTCGACTCAACAAGGCTCAGTTCCACATGCTGGCGCCGTCGCAGCGCGAACGGATCGTCGATGTTGTCACTACGTTCAACCCACATGTCCTGATCAACATCAGCGTGTGGGAACCCGATGCGCGAGCAGGTTTGCGCGACGCGCGCACATTCACCTCCGATGCCGCGCTGGCCATCCTCGGTGCCGCCGCCGAGTGCCCAGCGCTGGAAGCCATCGTCTTCCGCAGCGGCATTGAGGTCTACGGGCGTCATCGCGGCACCCCCACGCGCCCCGACGAATCGGCACCGCTGTCGCCGACATCGGAGTTCGGCAAGATGCTCACCGAGCTCGAGCAACAATCCAATGCGCTCGCCGCCACCAAACAACTTGCCTTGGGCACGCTGCGCTTGGCCCCCGTTCTCGGCAAGCACGTGCCAAGCCCACTCGGCCGCCTCTTGCGTCAACCCATCGTGCCGTACAGCGTGCTCGCCGACTCGCCGTTCACCGTCGTGCAAGACGGCGACGCGGCCAATGCGTTCGTGGCCGCTGCCGCACAGCGACTGAACGAGCCGCTGAACATCGTCGCCTCGGGCGCGATCACCACGTTGCAAGCGCTGCTGCGCGGTCGTCGAATTCCTCTACCACTGATCGGCCCCGGCTGGGGGCTCACCGGTCGGCTCAGTCACCTCACCGGCGCGCCAATCCCCGATCACGTCATCGAGGTCATGCATCGCGGCCGTCTCGCGGATGGAGCACGGGCCGTCGAGGTGCTCGGCGCCGCGCATGGCTTCAGCACACCCGAGGTCATCGACCACCTATACGCGTGGGAAAGCGTCGTGCGTATTGGCAGCATTCGCCAGGACGTGGCCTGATGCCGCCACTCGCCGAGCGAATTCGTTGGCCAGCACACGCCGTCGACAACTACGGCCGCGACCCGCACCTCGTCGCCGCGCTCTCGCCGTTGGCACGGCTGCGTTGGAACGTCGACGTGACAGGCAGCGACAACATCCCCACCAGTTCCGGCGCGCTCTTGGTCTGCAACTCGCGTCGCTTCTCACTCGGTCCGGTGTACGCGGCGACAGCGCTGACCGACCTGATCGGTCGCCCGGTTCGATTCGTCGGTCGCCCCGACACCGCTCCCTTAGGAGCGTTCATGCGGCGGGTCGGCGCGCTGCTGGCACATCCCGCTGAAGTGCTTGGGGCGCTGCGCGATGGCGAAGTGGTGCTGATCTCGGCGGCGGGAACATCGCACCCGCACCAGGCAGGCGCGGTCTCATACGAACTCGTCGGTCAGGCGGTGATCGCGGAAGTGCCCGTCTTCCCCGTGACGACCCTCAGCAGTCGAATCGGTCGCGCCGCGCACGTCGTCGTCGGTGAACAAGTCGTCCCTCGGCGCGCTCGCAGCGGTCCGCTGGCGCAGGTCGAGCTTGCCGAGCAGGTCCACCACCAACTGCAGCGAATGCTCGACACACATCGAGACGGCGCTTAGCCATGCCGCACGCTCATGCCAGCGACGGCGCACGACTGCACTACGAGGTTCTCGGTCGCGCGCATTCGCCCGTCGTCCTGCTGATTCAGGGTCTCGGCGCCGACAAGCACGGCTGGGACATGCAACGCATCCCGCTCTCGCTGCACTACCGCGTGATTGCGTTCGACAATCGTGGTGCCGGGCGCAGCGACAAACCATTCAGTGAGTACTCGCTCGAACAGATGGCCGACGATGCGATGGCAGTACTCGATGCCGCAGGTGCCGAGCGCGCGCATGTCGTTGGCGCGTCGATGGGCGGGGCGATCACTCAGATCATCGGGCTCAAGTATCCCGAGCGCGTGTCGTCACTGACGCTTGCCTGCACGGCTTGCCGCAACCACACCTGGCGCCGCGAGCTGCTGCAGCGTTGGGCAACGACCGCAACCGAACGCGGCATGTCGGCAATGACGCGCGAGGCCGCTAGGTGGGTCATCGGGCCACGCTCGTTCCGCCGCCTGCTGCCCGCATTCGGCTGGCTCGGGCCGTTTGGCGCAAACCGTCCCGCTCATGCGTTTGCTGCACAGGTGCGAGCAATCCTCAACGTGGACGAGTCGCTGTCCGGTCTTTTGGAGCAGGTCACCGCTCCAACGCTGGTGTTGGTAGGCAACCAAGACATCCTCACCCCACGCGGCGACAGTGAAGAGATCGCCGATCGCATGCCCAACGCCGAGTTGGTTGTCATCAGCGGAGCAGCACACGGCCTCATGGTCGAACATGCGACTACCTTCAACCGCATCTTGCTCGAGTTTCTCGGCAGGGTCAGCCGCGGCAGTCAGCAAGCCGCCGTTGGATCAGACGTCGGCTGAGGCCAGCGCGTCGCCACGGTCGTAAGCCCACCCTGGGCTACGGAGCACGAACCCGATCCGATCGCGCCAATTGGTGCTGCGGGCTACATCGCGAAACATGTCGCGGTACTCATGAACACTGACGGTCGCCAGGTTGTACGAGTTGATGTTCCTGGTGAGGCCGTAAACGACTGGGTCGGCTTTCGGATGCTCGCGTTGAAAGGTGCCGAACAGTTTGTCCCAAACGATGAGGATGCCACCGTGATTGCGATCGAGGTAGCGCTTGTTGCTGCCGTGGTGCACGCGATGATGCGATGGCGTATTCAGCACTGGCTCGATTGGGCCAATCGTTCGCACGGTGTCGGTGTGAATCCAGTACTGGTAGATCAGGTTCAGTGCGCGTGACGTCTCGATCACTTTCGGGCGCACACCCATGCGAGCAAGCGCACCATACGGAACGAACACCCCGAAGGCACCGGCCACTGGCTGACGCAGCGCAGTCGACAGGTTGTAGTGCTCGCTGCTGTGATGCGGAACGTGAATCGCCCACAGTGCGCGCACCTCATGCATCAGCCGATGATTCCAGTAGTAGATGAAGTCCCAACCAACCATCCCGGCCGTCCAGCCAACGACACCTGCACCAAGGTCGCGTTTCTCGCCCTTCACCCACTGCCGCTTCGCCCCAGTCATGAACGCTGCCGTTGCGCTGACGACGAGCCCGGCACTGGCAACCGCTGCGACTCCACCGATCTCGGCGACCTTGCGCGCTCGCGCCTTCGCTCGACGGCCGGCAGCAGTCGCCCCATCGGCGCGCGCCGCGACCACGTCGGCGATCGTGGTGACCGCTGCACTGGTCACCGCCACCGCAACAACGACGCGACCGATGCGTCCCTTGACACCGCGCCGCGGCATCGCGTAGCGGACGAGCGCCATCGTTAGCGGCGTCGTCAGGCTGAGCACACCCATCCCCAAACTGGCGGTGGTGTCGGGCTTGCTGTAGTTCGCAGCTGGCGACGCCCCCGAACCGGGCTCGAGCACTCGCCGCTGCAGGGCGCGGTTCTCCCAGGCCATCGAGCCGAAATAGAGGGGCGTCACGGCCACCGACAAATCCATGTCGCCAGAATAGGGTGAGGTCGATGATCAAACACGAGCCGGCGCTGCGCGAGCGACTGGTGCGCAACCTCGCTGATCACGAAGTGCTGGCAGTCACTGAGGGCGAGCACCGCCGCGCCGCCGTCGCGGTGGTGATCAGCAACAGTCTGCCCAGCCAACTTGCCGCTCCACTCGCCGCCGCAACCGAGGCGGCCCTGCGCGATATGTCGAATGTGCCTGGTGACGTGCGCGACTTCGACGGCTCGATGCACGACATCTCCGGGGGCGCGTCATTCTTGCTATGCGTGCGCGCATCGACTCTTCGTCAGCACAGTGGTCAGTTCGCACTTCCCGGCGGACGCGTCGATGCCGGTGAGTCGGCAGAGGAGACCGCTCGCCGCGAACTCGCCGAGGAACTGGGACTGCACCTTGGCCCGGAAGCGGTGCTCGGACGACTCGACGATTATGTGACTCGCTCAGGTTTCGTCATCACCCCTGTCGTGCTGTGGCTCGACGACGACCACGTACTGCACCCCGACCCAGCCGAGGTGGCGGCGGTGCATCACGTCGGACTGCACCAGCTGCAACGCCCCGACTCGCCTCGCTTCGTGACCATTCCGGAGAGCGACCGCCCCGTCGTGCAGTTGCCGATCGGGCGCAACCTGCTGCATGCCCCGACCGGTGCCGTCATGCTGCAGTTCCGCTGGGTTGCGTTGGAAGGCGACCACGGACGCAGGGTCAACGAGTTCGAGCAGCCAGTCTTTGCTTGGAAGTGACCACTGGCAGCCGTTGGCTGCTAGCGCCCTGAGTGTCCGAAGCCGCCACCACGATTTTCACCATCGAGTTGCTGGACTACTTGCCACTCGACCTCCTCAACTCGCTGCACGACTAGTTGCGCGATGCGATCGCCGCGAGTTACATGAAACGGCTCTGCCGGGTCGGTGTTGAGCAGGATCACTTTGATCTCGCCGCGATAGGCAGCATCGATCAAACCGGGCGAGTTGGCAGCCGTCAAGCCGTGGCGCAGCGCGTTGCCACTACGCGGCAGCACAAAGCCCGCGTAACCGAGCGGAATCGCAACGCTGATGCCCGTCGGCATGAGGAAGCGACCGCCGCCGGCGGCAACCACCGCATCCTCACGGGCATAGAGATCGAGGCCTGCGTCGCCGACGTGTGCATAGGTGGGAAGCGGCAACGCTGGATCGAGTTGCACAATCGGCACGGGCAGCATGATTTCGCCGAGTGTACGCTCGACCGGGATGAGTCAGCTTGAACGACCGCCCAGCGTCGATCGGTTGGCGCGCGACATGGCCGCAGGCAGCGACCTTCCTCATGCGGTGTGCGTCGAGTTAGCGCGCCAGGCAATCGCCGCCGGACCCGATGAGTACGAGTCATCAGCTGCCCTGGCCCGTGCCCAACGGTTTCGGCAGTCGCTGCTCGGCCCGGTGATCAACGCCACCGGCGTACTGCTGCACACCAACCTCGGGCGCGCCCCATTCGCGGTGGCAACCGCGGCTCAAGCAATCAACGTCGAATTTGATCTGGCAACCGGCGAACGCGGATCGCGGCAGACGGCCGTCGGCGGACTGTTCGCGATGTTGTGCGGCGCCGAGGCCGCGATGGTCGTGAACAACAACGCGGCCGCAGTTCTCCTCGTCCTCGCGGCAACGGCCCACGGGCGCGAGGTGTTGGTCAGTCGCGGCGAGAGCGTCGAGATCGGCGGTGGGTTTCGCATTCCTGAAGTGATGGAACAGGGCGGCGCGCGATTGGCCGATGTCGGCACTACCAACCGCACGCGCCTCGCCGATTACTCGAAGGCGATGACGCGCCGAGGCGCCGACGTTGCCGCGGTGTTGAAGGTGCACCCCGGCAACTACCGCATCGACGGCTTCGTCGAACAAACGTCGGTCGCGCAGCTCGCCACGCTGGGAGTTCCGGTGGTGGCCGACATTGGCAGCGGGCTGATCGACTCCAACTGCCCGTGGCTCCACGGGCCGCCGCCAGCGTGGCTCGCCGATGAACCCGCCGCCCGCCAGACGCTGGATGCCGGCGCGGCGCTGGTCACGTTCAGCGCCGACAAGTTGCTCGGTGGGCCGCAGGCCGGCATCATCGCCGGGCGCGCCGATCTGGTGCAGGCCTGCCAGCGACACGCACTCGCTCGCGCACTGCGCCCGGGTGCCCACATCCTGCTCGCTCTCCAAGAGCTGGCGCTGACCTACCTCGACCGCCGCGTCGTTGAGTCGTTGCCGTTCTGGCGCATGGCAACGGCGAGTGTCAACGAGCTCTCGGTGAGGGCGCACGAACTGGTTGCCGCTGCCGGACATGGCGAGGTCGTGGCCACCGAAGCAACACCGGGCGCTGGCTCCGCCCCCAGAACTGCGATCCCGTCGGTGGGTGTTCGCATCGCCGGCGATCACCTCGCCACACTGCGAGGCGCACAGCCGCCGATCGTTGCCCGCAATCGCGACGGCGCGACGGTGATCGACTTGCGAACTGTCAGCCCGACCGACGACCACTTCTTGGTCGAGGCACTCCGCGCATGCGAGTCGTAGCTACAGCTGGCCACGTCGATCACGGGAAGTCGTCGCTTGTGCAAGCACTGACGGGCGTGAACCCCGACCGGTTCGAGGAGGAGCGACGCCGCGGACTGACCATCGACCTCGGGTTCGCCCACACCGCGTTTGCGGACGGCAGCGAGATCAGCTTCGTCGATGTTCCTGGGCACGTTCGGTTCCTGCGCAACATGCTGGCCGGTGTCGGCGGTGTCGATGCGTGCATGTTTGTAGTTGCTGCCAGCGAGGGCTGGAAACCACAGAGCGAAGAGCACCTCCGAATTCTTGAGATGGTGGGCTTGCGTCACGGACTGGTGGCGCTCACCAAGATCGACCTCGTCGACGACGAGTTTCGCGAGCTGCAAACGCTGGAGGTGCGCCAGCATCTCGCCGGCACATTCCTCGCCGACGCACCAATCGTCGGCGTCAGCACAACCACCGGAACCGGGCTCGACGCACTGCGCGTCGAACTGGCGAGGCTCGTCACCACTACCCCCGCGGCCCTCGACCGCGGCCGTCCCCGGCTGTGGATCGATCGGGTCTTCGCCGCCAAGGGCAGCGGCACGGTCGTCACCGGCACACTCACCGACGGAACGATCAGTGTTGACGACCAGTTACGCGCCGGACTTCACCCAGTGCGCGTGCGTGGAATCCAGTCGCACGGTGAGCGCCGCGACACGATCGCACCCGGACACCGCGTTGCTCTCAACCTCAGTGGTGTTGATCACACGCAACTGCGGCGCGGCGACGCCGTCGTTCGTCCGGCACAGTGGCGACCGACACTTCGGTTCGACGCGACGTTGTCGGTGTTGCCCTCGTTGTCACACTCTGTTTCCCGACGCGGTTCGTACTTCGCGTACATCGGCTCCGGCGAGTTCGGGGTTCGGCTGCGTGTACTTGGTCACGAATCCATCGCCGCTGGCCGCTCGGGCCTCGTACGACTTCACCTGACGGAAGCGCTGCCGCTACTACCTGGCGATCGTTTCGTGCTGCGCGAATCGGGTCGGGACGAGACGGTGGGTGGAGGGGAAGTGCTCGATGTGGCGCCCAAGCTCCCAGCGTCGAGGGCGCGACCAGATCGGAACATCGAGCGCGTGATGGAGGAATACGGGTGGCTGACGGTCGACGATCTCGAGGCGATGACCGGCGAACGCCGCGCGGCCACTGTCGGCAGTTGGGTCGTGACCGAGACACGCTTGCAGCAGATGGAAGCAGCCGTGCGTGATCGGGTCGCCGCCGCCGACGATTTGGGACTGGACGTCGCGCTGCTTGACGATCGCGAGCGCGCCGTCCTCGCCGCGATGAGCGACCGCGATGGCATCGTGATCGATGCAGGCCGCGCGCGACTTCGCGGTACTCACGACCCATTGCGCGACCACCCCTACGTCGCCGCACTGCTCGCCGGCCGGTTCGCGCCACCAGACGCGGTCGGAGTCGACAAGGTGCAGTTGCGTGAGCTGATCCGCCGAAAGCTGGTCATCGAGCGCGACGGTCTGCACTTTCACCCGCAGGTGGTCGCGGCCGCTGCGCAGGTCGCCGCCGACTTGCTGGGGCAGAACCCTGACGGTTTCACGATCAGTCAGTTCCGTGAGGCACTTGGCAACACTCGCAAACACGCGTTGCCGCTAGCAGCCGAACTCGACGCAACCGGCGTCACGCGCCGTCGTGGCGACGCACGAATCGCGGGCCCCCGACTTCCAACTAACCAGTAACAGGTCGACGGCGGCGGCCGAGGCTCTGCACCCTGCGCAGCCCTCTGCGTTTCGGAACCGGTGCTTGCCGTTCCAATTCGCGGGCCGCCTGAGCCACACGCACATCGTTGGTGATGACTTCGCCGAACTGCTTCGGGTCGGCGAGCAGCCAACTGTGCGAACCCTCGACGACTGTGCCCTGTACGCCGGATGCGACGCACAACGCCTCGAATGATTCGCGCGTGACGATTCCGTCGCGCGTGCCCCAGATGATGCTGATCGGCATTCCGCCGTCGCGTAACGCCTCTAGTTCAACACGTAAATCGGCGCGTCGGGCGAGGTTGGCGACACGCGCGATCGCGCGCGGATTGCGCACCAGGTTCGGCAGAAAGTCTTCCAGCACCACCGGCAAGACGCGTGTTGCCTGACGAATCGGCCAGACGTCGCTCGGGAAGTGCAGTCCCCAGTCCCAGAGCGGACGCTCGGCGACGCTGCGCAGTGATCCGCCCTGCTTCCACGACGACCCGCCAACGGAGTTGACCAACACCAGACTGCGCACGCGAGTGCGGTGGTCGAACGCCAGGCGAATGGCGACTCCGCCACCGAACGAATGCCCCAACACGACAGCTGGCTCGTCGATCTCGAGCGCGTCGAGTAGATCGGCGACCCACTGTGCATAACCGCGCATGGAGAAGTCGTCACGGGGAAGATCGCGGGTGCCACCAAAGCCAGGAAGCGCGGGTGCAATTACTTGGCAGCCCTGCGCGGCGGTGGTGGCGATCACGCCCCTGTAGGTGTTGTGCGCGAGCGCCCACCCGTGCAACAACACAACTGGCATTCCGGTACCCGCGACGCTGTACGCCGCAGGGCGACCCTGCACGAACGTACGGCGCTCAACGACCGAAACGGCGACCATTGGTTACTTGGCGCGACGCTCGCGATAATCGCGAGCTGCGCCCTCCATCGGCTCGACTTCCAGCGTGACGCCGTCGATCGCCACCACGCGCAACTCAGCACCGGCTGCCAACGGAGTCGCTCGGTTGGTTCGTGCTCGCCACTTCGCGTCGCCGACCTGCGCGACACCTTCCGGGTCAATGGCGCCGACTGCGAGTCCACTGCTGCCGATCATCCAATCGCGCCCGATTGTCGGCGTGGAAAAACGCGTGCGAACCATCGATGGCATCCCGACGACGAAGGTCAACAGCACCCCAACCGTCCCGACGGTGAGCGTGAGCCAACTGAGGCGTAGATCGTCGCTCGGTAGCGGCCGGTACAGGAACCAGGCACCGAGCACGAACAGAGTGGTGCCAACTCCGGTCCAAAATCGCGGGATCCCGACCTGCACGTCGATCGCGTACGCGATGATCGCCGCCACGAGCAGAGCGATCGCGCCTGGACGAGTTGGAAGCTCGGCGAATCCGTAAGAACCGAGGATCGCCAACACGAGACCGATGAAGCCCGCAACACCAACGCCTGCGGTGAACAGCTCGAAGATCAGCAGGCAACAACCGATAACGAAGAAGAGAAATGCGATCGGCGGACTCGCCACCGTGTGGAAGAGCTCGTCGATCAAGCCCAACTGCGAGAAGCGAACCAGCGTCGAGACATTCTGTGACTGGCCCTCGTCGTTCAGTTGTTGGACGATCGTGTCGAGGATGGTGCCGTCGGCAAGTTCCACACCGTCGAGAGCCAGCACCATGCTGCGCATGGTGGGCACACCTTCGTCAGTGATGTCGAGCCGCAACACGCCAAGTCGGCGCGCCTCGGAGAACGACATCGTCCCGTTGCGCAGTTGCTCGGCACCCGCACCCAGATCGACCTCAGCACCCTCCAGCAACAATGGGTCGCCGGTATAGCCAATCCGCGTTCCGGCCACCATCGCCGTCACATCCGCAACACCGAACAGTTGCGCAGGCCGACCGTAGGCACGTGAATCGCGTGAGGGGCCGACCCACAGGCCAATCGCAACGGTGGCATCGGCGACCCGTTGCAAGAGTTGAGTCATCCGCTCGTCACTGACGACCGCCCCCTGCGTGTTCATTTGCAAGATGAGCGCCTGCGAACCGTTCCCCTCCGCAGTGGCTATCGCCTCTTCGATGGCCGCGACCATGACCCCGTCGAGCAGGCCCGACACCTCGAAAACTTCGACCGGTGCGAGGCTCTCGGCTGCGCCTTCGTCGGCGGCGGCCATGGTGGAACCGAAGAGCGAGAGCCCGACAAGCCCCGCGAGAGGGGCAACGAGAAAGGTAATCGCTAGCCTGCGCACAAGTGCCTCCGAAGACAATGGATCCGCTGCAGTTCCTCACCACCGCCACAGTGACGATTGTGGCGGGCAAGGGCGGCGTCGGTAAGACCACGGTAACCGCCGTCTTGGCGCGTGCGGCAATCCGCTCGGGAATGCGGGTACTAGTAGTCGAACTCGACGGCAAACCGACGCTCGAACGCCTGCTCCCCGACGTCGAAGTTCTGCAGCTTTCCGCCACTGCCGCGCTTGCCGAGTATCTCGATACACACGGTTTTGCCAGGGTTGCCAAGCGCTTGGCCAGGTCAGGGGTCATTGATGTCGTCGCCGCCGCCGCACCCGGTATCGACGACATCTTGGTGCTGGGCAAGATCAAACAGCTCGAACTCACTGGGGAGTACGACCTGGTGGTGGTCGACGGCCCGGCTGCCGGCCATGCCATCTCGTTCCTGCAAGCGCCGCACAGCCTGATGGACACCATTCGCGGCGGGCCGGTGCATACGCAGGCCGGTGAAGTGGCGGCCATGATGACCGACCCCACTCGGTGTCAAGTCGTGTTGGTGACGTTGCCTGAGACGACGCCAGTGAACGAAGCGGTGGAGACGGCCTACGCGTTGGAAGATCGGGTTGGCGTTCACCTCGGGCCGTTGGTCGTGAACGGCGTCGACCAGGGCGGCATGCTGCCAGCCGACTCGGCGCAGCCAGCGAGTGCGCTGCGTCTCGCCGCCGAGTTTCGCAACGCGCGGCGCAGCATGCACGCGGCCGAGTGCAATCGGCTGGCCGACGTCCTGGCGTTGCCACAGGTGCACCTACCGCTCGTCGCTGGCTCCCAATTGGAGGCTGGCGACATCGAGTCGCTCGCCGAGTCGCTACTACACGTGAACGCGCCATGACGACACTCGCCGAACACATCAGCAGCGCCCAAGTGGTGGTGTGCTGCGGGTCCGGTGGCGTCGGTAAGACGACCGTTGCTGCCGCGCTCGGCCTGCAAGCCGCACGCATGGGTAGGCGCGCCGTTGTCGCAACGATCGACCCGGCGAAGCGACTCGCCGATGCCCTCGGCGTTCCGGGCGGTCTCGGCAACGAGCCGATCCGACTCGGGATCGACGCTCCTGGTGAGTTGTGGGCACTGATGCTCGACACCGCAAGCACGTTCGACGGACTCGTGAGCGCGAATGCCGAGACACCCGAACAAGCCGAACGCATTCTCAACAATGGCTTCTACCGAAACATTGCCGGTTCGCTCAGCGGCACGCAGGAGTACATGGCGGCGGAACGCTTGCACGCGCTCCACGGAGACGAACGCTTCGATCTGGTCATCATCGATACGCCACCGACGCGTAACGCGCTCGATTTTCTTGACGCGCCGAACACGCTGACGAAGTTCATCGATCACCCGCTCTTCAAAATGCTGATGCTGCCCACCCGGCGCGGTCTGAAGGTGCTCAACGTTGCGGCGCAGCCCATTCTGCGCACCATCGGCAAGGTCGTGGGCGGCGACGCCCTGGCCGACGCGATCGCATTCTTCCAAGCGTTCGCCGGCATGGAGACAGGGTTCCGGCGGCGAGCCGAGGAAGTGATGACACTGCTGCACGACGACGTCAGTCGCTTCGTGCTCGTCGCATCGCCGCGTGCCGACACGATCGAGGAAGCGCGCTACTTCGCCGATCGACTGCAACGCAGCAACCTGGCTGTGGCCGCAACCGTCGTCAATCGTTGCACTCCCACGTTTGGCGACCTACCTGCCATTCGACCAGACGAGCCAGAACTCGCCGCGCTGTACGACAACCTGGCCGAACTGAAGGCTGCCGCGGTCGCGGAGCGGGAACAGGCGAGTGCACTCCTCGCCGAAGAAGCGGTGCACACCACCTGGGTGGCGACCCTGCCCGGCGACGTGCACTCGCTCGCCGCGCTGGGCACGATTCGCAGCATGCTCTTCGACTGATCGACTGCTCCGACGCCCTGCGCAACCGGTAACGTTCGCGCGATGCACATCCTCATCGCCGCCGACGCCGACTACGTGGTCAACGACATCGTTTCGGCTCTCAGCGACTCGGAGACCTCGTTCACCGTGTGTCACGAGGGCCGCGATGTCTCCCCAATCGTCGCCGCACGCACCCCCGATTTGGCCATTCTCGACCTGCAAATCGGGTCAATGGGGGGCATGGCGGTGACCATGGCGCTGCGCCTCGATGCCAGCAGCGGCAACGCCCCCGACGTCAAGATCCTGATGCTGCTCGACCGGGCGGCCGACATTCATCTCGCCAAACGCTCGGCTGCCAATGGCTGGCTGGTCAAGCCGTTCGATGCCTTGACGCTGCAGCGTGCTGTGGACGCAGCACTCGCTGGGTCGGAACCAGTAGCCGCCGGATAACATGGCGACTCGCTACGGGGTGTAGCGCAGCTTGGTTAGCGCGCCACGTTCGGGACGTGGAGGCCGGAAGTTCAAATCTTCTCACCCCGACTGGTTAGGCGCACGCGCATGGCAGCCGCGAACAACGCGGGCAGCCGCGCTCGTAGCGGCCGATTGCCTCGACAAGGTCGACACCCATCTGGTTCGCCAGCGTCGCCACCCAGGCCAACACATCGCCGAACTCGTGCACCTGCTGCGCATGGTTGCCCTTGCGCACGGCTTGGGCGAGCTCGCCGACTTCCTCAGCCAACCAGGCCACGGTGGCCGGCACTCCCCGCTCACGGTCGCGGTCCCCAAACGTGCGCTCGATGACGTCCTGCAACTGCACCAGATCCATCACCAAGTTCTAGTAGGTCCGAGTGTTTCGTGCAGGTTTGAGGGGTGTCGAGTGTTTCGTGCCTGCGTGCAGGCACGAAACACTCGACTCAGAGCAGGAGTTCGGCGATTTGGATGGCGTTCAGCGCGGCACCTTTGCGCAGGTTGTCGTTGCTGATGAAGAAGACGAGGCCGTGACCGCCGGGCAGTGACTCGTCGTTGCGGATGCGGCCGACAAAGCTCGGATCCTTGCCCGCAGCTTCGAGCGGTGTCGGCACATCGCTGAGCTGCACACCCGGTGCCGTCGCGAGAAGTTCCTTGGCGCGAGCCACCGAGATCGGCCGATCGAACTGCGCCGTGATGCTGAGCGAATGCCCGGTGTACACGGGCACGCGCACGCAGGTCACGCTGACGGGGAGGTCGGGGATGTCGAGAATCTTGCGACTCTCCTTGCGGAACTTCTGCTCTTCGTCGGTCTCGAGCAAGCCGTCGTCGACCAGCGAACCTGCGAACGGCAACACGTTGAACGCGATCGGCTTGACGAACTTGGTCGGCGTCGGAAAGATCACGGCCTCGCCATCGTGCGTCAGCTCGCGAGCCTGATCGACAACTTCGCGCGCCTGCTTATCCAGCTCGTCGACACCAGCAAGCCCACCACCGCTGACCGCCTGATAGGTCGAAGCGATCAAGCGCACGAGACCGGCTTCATCGTGCAGCGGCTTCAGGATCGGCATCGCCGCCATCGTCGTGCAGTTCGGATTAGCGATGATGCCCTTGCGCGCGTTCGCGATCTCGCCTGGGTTGACCTCTGACACGATCAGCGGCACATCGGGGTCCATGCGCCACGCCGAAGAGTTGTCGATGACCATCGCGCCCGCGGCCGCGAACCGCGGCGCCAGTTCGCGCGAACCGGTTGCACCAGCGGAGAACAAGGCGACGTCGATTCCACTGCAGTCGGCGGTGGCGGCATCTTCGACGGTGATCTCGCTGCCCTTCCACGGCAACGTGGTGCCTGCGCTGCGGGCAGATGCGAAGTAGCGCATCTCGGAGACAGGGAAATTTCGTTCAGCCAGAATCGAGCGCATCGCTGCGCCGACCTGCCCGGTTGCACCGACGACTGCGACTCTCATATGAGCGATTCTAGCGAGCGCCCACTATTTGACGGTCGCGACCAACCACCAGTGGCTGCGATGCACACCCTCGAAAGTGCGATCGCTGGTGTTCGGGAGTCCGAACCCCGACCGCTTCGGGCCGTGGAAGATGCACACGTCGCTCAGCGAGTCGCCGACGGCGAGCAGCACGTCACGCGGAGAAAGCCGGTTTGCCTGCCACCCGAGTCGCGCCGGCAAACGGCGTTGCGCAATCAACTTGCCGACGCGCGGTAAACGCCACGAAGCGCGTACCAGCTTGCCTGCTGGCCACAGCACGATGTCCTGCGGCACCCAGGTGCGGAAGTTGAGCGCGATATGACCGCCGTGACGAGTGACGCGCACGGCCTCACGCGCCAGAGCTAACGCGTCGTCGCGGTGGCAGTGCTGCAACGTGATGTAGCTGAACACCATGTCAGTCGACTGAGCTGGTAACCCCAGCGTGCGCCCATCGACAACGTGCGACGTTTGCAGCCGCTCGGGATGACCGAACTGCGCAACCGTTTCGCGGCACCGCTCGAGGAACGCAGCATCTAGATCGCAGGCGACCACCTTGGCGAACATGCGAGTGAAACTGGCGGTCATGCGGCCGATGCCGCTGCCGATCTCAACCATCGTTTGCGACGGGGCGTCCTCGTGCAACAGATCGAACGCTTGCAGGTAGGCGATCGTCTCGTGGTCGCCGGTGCTGACGAACTTCGCCAAGCTGAGCTGACTGCCGGTGCGGTTGTTGAAGACCCAGCCCGTGCCGCGTACGACGTCGTCGGCAGAGTGCTCTGACTCAGAAGCGGATCCGGCAGCGATCCATGGAACGTGTTGACGACGACGGGGCACGACGAGTTCTATTTCCGCTCGGGTAGTGGGGCCGAGTACGCCTGCCCCGAGTCGAGCCCGAACGCGGTGTGTAACGCGCGACTGGCCCGCTCGAGGTCGGCGGCAGAGGTCACGACGCTGATACGGATTGTGCTGGTACTGATCATCTCGATGTTCACGCCTTCGTCAGCAAGTGTTCGGAACATCTTTGCCGCAATTCCCGGGCTGGTCTTCATCCCGGCACCGACCAGGCTGATCTTGGCGATGCCGTCGTCGTGTTCGACGCCCTGTGCCCCAATCTGGGCGGCAACGCCAGCAACGATGCCCTCGGCAGTGCGGAGATCCGACTTGGGCATGGTGAAGCTGATATCGGTGGTGCCATCGTGGCCGGTGTTCTGCACGATCATGTCGACGTTCACGTTGGCTGCCGCCAGCGGCTCGAACAAAGTGGCTGAAACGCCCGGTCGGTCGGGCACCGCAATCACGGTCATCTTGGCCTCCGTGATGTCGGTGACAACGCCGGAGATGATGGGGTCTTCCATGTTCGGCTCCTGAGAGGTGATCCACGTCCCGGGTTCCCAGGTGAAGCTGGAGCGGACGTGGAGGGGGACATTGTGGTTGCGAGCAAACTCGACGCTGCGCAGCGCCAGCACTTTGCTGCCGGCACCAGCCATCTCGAGCATTTCGTCGAAGTTGACATGCGCAAGCTTGCGGGCTTGCGGCACGATGCGCGGATCGGCGCTGAAGACGCCCGTGACGTCGGTGTAGATCTCGCAGCTGTCCGCATCGAGCGCCGCCGCCAGGGCAACCGCTGTCGTATCGCTGCCCCCGCGGCCGAGCGTGGTGATCTCTTTGTCGGTACTGACACCTTGAAAGCCAGCGACCACGCACACCAAACCCTCGGCGATGGCAGCGCGAACACGGTCGCCCTTTACTTCCAAAATCTTGGCCTTGCCGTGCACGGTGTCGGTGATGATGCCGACCTGACTGCCGGTGAAGCTCATGGCTTCGATGCCGACATCCGCCAAGGCCATGCACAGCAGAGCCATCGAGACGCGCTCGCCGGTGGTCAGCAGCATGTCCATCTCGCGCCCCGGCTGCGTGTTGGAGACATCGTTCGCCAGCTTGATGAGCGTGTCGGTGGTCTTGCCCATGGCGCTGACTACGACAACAACGTCGTCTCCGTGTCGCTTGGTGAACGCGACATGCTCGGCGACGGCCCGCATTCGGTCGGGGTCAGCGACGGATGTACCGCCGTACTTCTGCACGATCAAGGCCACGGGGACCGAATTGTAATCGTCGGTGGTCGATATCGTCGGCACCATGCTGCACCGCGTGCTCGATGACAGCTTCTCTGCCGAGGTGCGCGACCGCATCACGTTGCTCACGATTGCGCGCACCGCCGTCAACTCATGCGTTCGCTTCGCGCCCCCGTTTCTGGCAATCATCGCCAGCGGGAACGGCACCACGCTGGCGGGCATTGGAGTCGCCGTTGCGATCAGTGAGCTCTCCGGTCTCTTCTCGCCCCTCAACGGCGAGATCGTCGAACGCTTACATCGCCGCACAGCCATGGTGCTGGGACTGGTTGGCGTCGCAATCGGCGTCACGACAGCGGCGGGCAGCGTGCATCCGGCGATGTTTGCTGTCGGCTTGGTCGTGCTGTCGCAGAGCAAGGTGATGTTCGACCTTGCGCTCAGTTCGTGGACGACCGATCGCGTGCCCTACGCACAACGCGGTCGCGTGATGGGGCTCATCGAAGTTTCGTGGGCGCTCGGGTTGCTTGTCGGTGTGTCGCTGATGGGGTTGCTAACTGCCGCCACCAACTGGCGAATCGGTTATGGGTTAGGCGCGGCAGCGGTCGTGGCGGTCGCCGGTTTGATTGCACGTCGAATCGAACCCGACTCGGGACCACACACGCGCGCCTCACGCACGGCACGCGCACCGATCAAGGTACGCGAGGTCGCCGTTCTGATTCTCGGAATGTTCTGTCTGATGGCGGCGAGTCAGGCATTGTTCGTGACGTTCGGCAGTTGGCTGGTCGATGCCTTCGACTTCACGCCGACGGCACTGAGCCTCGTTGCCGTCGGACTTGGCCTTGCCGAGTTGGTTGCCTCACTCACCTCGTCGCGACGCACAGACGTGTGGGGCAAGGAGCGCAGCACCGCCCTTGGTGCAGTGTTGATGGTGCTCGCCAGCGCGGGCCTAGCCGTGTGGCACGACCGCCTGGCAATCGCGCTCACGCTCTGCATTCTGGCCATCGCCGCGTTCGAGTTTGCGATCGTCAGCGCCATCCCACTCTCGACGGCAGTCATCGTCGGTTCACCCGCACGAGGCATGGCGTTGATGATCGGTGCCGGCACCGTCGGCCGCGCCACGGCCAGCATCCCTGCGACTCGGCTCTACGACCGACACGGCATGGCCTGGCCAGCATTGCTGTGCGCAGTGCTCGGCACTGGCACGATCGTGTCGATGACCATGCTGAACCGAACTAACCGCGATACCCGTTCGTAATCGGTAGGCGACGGTCCTTGCCGAAGGCCTTCGGGCTGACACGCACGCCCGGCGGGCATTGGCGGCGCTTGTACTCGTTCAGATCGACAAGGCGGGTCACGCGACGCACGACTGCTTCGTCGTGGCCGAGCGCGATGATCTCGGCTGCAGTGCGATCGTCTTCCACGTAGAGGCGCAGGATCGGATCGAGCACTTCGTATGGCGGCAAGCTTTGGTCGTCGCGCTGATCGGGCCGCAGCTCTGCCGACGGCGGCTTGTTGATCACGCTGTCGCTGATGACTTCGCTGTCGACTCGCTTGTTGTAATACCGGCACAGGTCGTACACGCGAGTCTTGAGCACGTCCTTGATCAACGCGTAACCGCCCACCGAGTCGCCGTAGAGCGTGAAATAACCCACCGCCATCTCGCTCTTGTTGCCGGTGGTCAGCACCATCCATCCGAACTTGTTCGACAACGCCATCAACGTCACGCCGCGAATTCGGCTCTGCAGATTTTCTTCCGTTAGATCTATGGCAGTGAGATCTGCGGGCTTGTCCGCGAACGACTCGGCCGTCATCTCGAGAAAGGCGGTGAAGGCCGGCTCGATCGTGATCGTGCGATAGTCGATGCCCAGCTTGCGCGCGAGTTCCGCTGCGTCGGACTTGGAGTGGTCGCTGCTGTAACGCGACGGCATCGACACCCCGTGAACGTGGTCGGCGCCAAGTGCATCGACGGCGATGCACGCGACAAGCGTCGAGTCGACGCCGCCGGAGAGACCGATCACAACATCGGTGAACCCGTTCTTGCGCACGTAGTCGCCTGTGCCCAAGACAATCGCGTCGTAAAGTTCGGCGTCGAGATCCGGCATCGTCGCGATTGGCCCGACAAGAGTTTTCGCGCTCGACGGGCCGTGCTGGACAGGCGCATCGCTGATCTGGACAAGCTTCATCGGCTCGTCGGTGCGATGGCCACGCGGGTCGAGCAAGCGCTTGCGATACACGGGCTCGATCTCGACGTCGGTGATCAGTAGTTCCTCACGCAGCAGGGCAGCCCGAGCGATCAGTGTGCCCTCAGCGTCGAACACCATGCTGCCGCCGTCGAAGACCAACTCGTCCTGCCCGCAGATCTGGTTCACGTACACCAACGCGCAGCTGGCATCCGCCGCGCGGGTAGCCAACATTCGTTCGCGGTCGCTGACCTTGCCCGCGTGATACGGCGACCCGTTGATGTTGATGTTCAACTCGGCGCCACCAGCAGCCTGTTCCGCCAACGGGCCGGTGGGGCTCCACACGTCTTCACAGATGCTGATGCCGACTTTCACGCCGCCGATCACGTACAACTCGTAGGGGTCGCTGGCTTCACCGGGCGTGAAGTAGCGAGCCTCGTCGAAGACCGCATAGTTGGGCAACACCCGCTTGCGGTAGGTGCCGACCACTTCGCCACCCACGCAGACTGCGGCGGCGTTGTACAGATCGCGATCGCTGGCGACGTAGCCAACCACCGCCACGCAACGACCGGTGATTGCAGCCACCTTGTCGAGTGCCGCCAGGTTGTCGGTGATAAAGCCGGACTTGAGCACCAGGTCTTCTGGCGGATAGCCGGTGATGGCCAACTCGCCGAAGGCGACGATGTCGCAGCCCGCCGCCTCGGCCTGTTGGTAAGCAGCGCAGATCTTGGCGACGTTGCCATCAAGATCGCCAACAGTCGGGTTGAGCTGTGCCAATGCGATGCGCAGGCGGGTCACGCCGTTCAGGCTACCTATCGCCGAGCGACTCAGCAGGTGGCGTCGCCGGGCAGCACACCGACAGCAGCCAACTGGTATGCGACGCCACCTTCCTCGAAGAACGTCAACTGATTGGCGCTCGTCAACAGATCGTCAACAGCGACTGCGGCGACGGTTGCACACTCCAACGACTCGGCGAGCACCACACCAGTACCCACCGGCCACGCAACGATGGTCGGTTCCGGCTCGGTGTATTGCGACGGATCAACAACCAGCGCCTGCATGCGATACCGCGTGGGAACGAACGGTTGCTCGGCGCCGACGTTCTCAGCGCCGGTCACCTTGGCGAGGTCGCTGATGGTCGTCACGAACTTGCTGAGGTTGTCGCGCGCCGGCGTGCTCGACTGGCCCTCAGGCATGTCGAAGCCGAGCGCATAAGCCCGGTGCTCGTACACCTTGCCATTCACATTGAGGAGCACGACCGTGTTGGGGGCATCCGCGATCAAGTTGTCACCAGGTGACGAGTAGTCAGGCGGCGCCGCGAGCAGGCCCGCATCGTCGGCCAGTTGCAACACCTTGCGAATTCCCTCATCGGTGATCGTCCGTTCGAGGATGGCAGGAAGCAGTGGACCGGGGAAGATCTCGATCATCGGGCCGGGAGCGAACGCCCGCCCATCGCCGCTGATCAGCAGCGACGGCAGGTTGACGAAGGCGTATCCGGTGGGGACGTAGCCACCCTCGTACGTGATCTTCAGGATCACGTCTGGGTTATTGCCGGGCTCGTAACTGAAGGAGTATTGGTCGTCGTTGTCGCCGCAGGCGGCGAGAAAGGCGGCAAGTGCAGGGGTGCCAGCGAGAGCGGCCAGGAAGGTTCGTCGGTTCATACAGCTTTCGACGTGCGCCAAGCGGCAATAGTTCCCGACCTCCGGGTTCTGACTTCACAGAGCGTTCACATTCGAGCAACGAAGCCGAAACGGCACCACGTCAGACTTGTTGCCGACTGATCGAGGAGAGGAAACCATCGTGGCCCGCCAAGCTGAATACATCTGGATCGACGGCACAGAGCCGACACCGCTACTGCGCTCGAAGACGAAAATCATCCGCGATGGGGGCGAAGCGCCCATTTGGGGTTTCGACGGGTCGTCGACCAACCAGGCGACCGGCGAAGCGAGCGACTGCGAGCTGAAGCCGATTTTCACCTGCCCCGACCCACTGCGCGGTGGCGACAACATCCTGGTTCTGTGCGATGTGCACCTGGCGATTGACGACCGGCCGCATCCGACCAACACGCGCGAAGCTTGCGTGGCGACGGCAAAGAAGTACGCCAGCCACGAAATGATCTTCGGTATCGAGCAGGAGTACACCTTTCTCAAGCTCAACGGCGAGCCACTCGGGTTCCCCTCGCAAGGCTTCCCGGCACCGCAGGGTCCGTACTACTGCGGCGTCGGCGCCGGCCGCGTCTACGCCCGCGAGATCGTCGAGGAACACACGCAGGCTTGCCTCGACGCCGGGTTGCTGATCGAGGGAACGAACGCCGAAGTAATGCCCGGTCAGTGGGAGTACCAGATCGGCGCTGCCGACGCTGTGACCGTCAGCGACCACCTCTACGTGGCTCGCTGGCTGATGGATCGAATCGGAGAGGATTACGACGTCGTTGTCAGCTTGGCGGCCAAGCCGGCCAAGGGCGACTGGAACGGTGCCGGGGCGCACACCAACTTCTCCACCAAGGCGATGCGCGAAGACACCGACATGAAGGCCATCGAAGCGGCCTGCGAGGCGATCGGCAAGAAGGTCGACCTGCACATTGCCGGCTACGGCCACGACATCGAGAGCCGCTTGACCGGTGCCCACGAAACCGCGCCGTACTACGAGTTCAGCTATGGCGTGTCGAACCGCGCTGCCAGCATTCGCATTCCGTGGCAAGTGCAGCGTGCGGGCAAGGGCTACGCCGAAGATCGTCGGCCGAACGCCAACTGCGATCCGTACACCGTAACCCGCCTGATCACAGAAACGGTGTGCAGCGCGATCAGCTGAGGGGACTCAGCACCATCGTGGCAGACTGCCTAGTCAAGAGAATTTGACGTAGGAGGCCAGGCCGTGCTCGACCAACAACGCGATTACGTACTGCGCACCGTCGAAGAACGCGGAGTTCGACTTGTCCGGCTGTGGTTCACCGATGTCCTCGGCAACCTGAAGAGCTTTGCGATCAGCCCTGCCGAACTCGAGAACGCACTCCAGGACGGCATGACGTTCGACGGTTCCGCAATCGATGGGTTTGGTCGAGTTCAGGAAGCCGATGTCCTCGCCATGCCCGATGCCGACACCTTCGAGGTGCTGCCGTGGGGCGACAGCAAGTCCGTGGAAGCGAGGGTTTTCTGCGACATCCAGAATCTCGACGGCACACCCTTTGAGGGCGATCCGCGCCAAGTGCTGCGCCGCAACCTTGGCGCTGCCCGGGACCTGGGTTACTCGTTCTATGTGGCGCCCGACATCGAGTTCTTCTACTTCGCGCCACCGGAGAAGGGTCAAGCGCCCGTACCGCTCGACGAGGGCGGCTTCTTCGACCTCACCACCACCGACGTCGCTGGCACCTTACGCAAGGAGACAATTCGCACGCTCGAAACGATGAGCATTCCTGTCGAGTACAGCTTTCACGAGGATGCGCCCAGTCAGCACGAGATCGATCTGCGACACACCGATGCGCTGACGATGGCCGACAGTGTGATGACGTTCCGGCTGGTCGTGAAGGAAGTTGCCGCCAAACACGGCGTACATGCCACCTTCATGCCCAAGCCCAGCGAGGCTGTGCAGGGCAGCGGCATGCACATGCACTTCAGTTTGTTCAGGGGCGAGGAAAACGCCTTCTACAGCGCCGACGACCCGTACAACCTGTCGCCGATCGCAAAGCACTTCATGGCTGGGTTGCTGCGTCACGCTGCCGAACTGACTGCCGTCACAAACCAGACCGTGAACAGCTACAAGCGATTGGTCCCCGGCTTCGAGGCACCCGTGCACATCAGTTGGGCACGCAACAATCGCAGCGGGCTGATCCGCGTGCCCGTCGCCAAACGCGGCAACCCCAGTGCCACGCGCATCGAATACCGCTCGCCCGACCCGGCATGCAATCCGTACCTGGCGATGAGCGTGATTCTCGCAGCTGGATTGCGCGGCATCAGCGAGGGCTACGAACTCCCCACTGAAGCCGATGCCAACTTGTTCGAGATGGACGACGCCGCGCTCACGAAGTTGGGAATCGGCACCTTGCCGCAATCCCTCGCCGATTCGCTGAAGATCATGGAGTCGTCCACGCTCGTGCAAGAAGCCCTGGGCGAGCACATCTTCGAGTGGTTCTTGCGCAACAAGCGCAGCGAGTGGCGGTCTTACAAGACGCACGTCTCACAGTTCGAATTCGATCGTTATCTGCGGGCACTGTGAACGAGCTGCTCCTCGTCTACCCAGATTCGCCCTCGGTCGAGCTGGCTCGCGTTCTCGATCTCGCTGGCTACCGGTGGAAGGCAGTCGGGTCTGCCCAAGAGGCAACGAGCCACGAGCCTGCTCACGGTTGGGCCGGCGCTGTGGTGGAGTGCGACCGCGATCCTGAAGGGGCGTGGGCGCTATGTGGCACGTTGCGCCGCCGCGACGACAGGCTGCAGCCGCTATTGGTTCTGGTCAACGGCACACAACTCGCTGATCTGGAAGTGCGTCACGATCTGTTCGACGACTTCTGCATCACGCCGTGTCACCCTGTGGAGATCGAGACGCGGTTGCGTCACATGTTCGCCCGCGGCGGCGGCGAACTGCGTCCCGAGTTGGTGCGCTACAACAGTTTGGTACTGAACCTCGAGACGTATCAGGCCACGATCGATGGCACACCGCTCGATCTCACGTACATGGAATACGAACTTTTGAAGTTCCTCGCGCAAAGCCCAGGGAAGGTCTTCACGCGCGAGACCCTGCTCAGCCGGGTATGGGGCTACGAGTACTACGGCGGGGCGCGCACCGTCGACGTGCACGTACGGCGGCTGCGGGCAAAACTGGGCGAAGAACACGCCAGCGTTATCGAGACGGTGCGTTCCGTGGGTTATCGGTTCGGTCAGAGCCGCTGGAGCGCCTGAACAACCAGCTCGGCAAAGGCAACCTGGCCCTCATCGTTGGGATGCAGGTCGTCGCGGCGCAGCACATCGAGTTCGGGGTCGGTTGCGATCGCATACCAGTCGGCAACGATGGCGTTGGCACGCGACTCGAGCACGCCCGCAAGCAACTCGTTGAAAAGACGCGTCGCACGTAGATCGCTCGGGCGATAGACGTTGACCCACACCAAGGGCACCGTTGGCGGCAACAGCTCCGTGATCTGCTTGATCAACTCGCGACCTTCGTCAGCGCTACCAAAGCCCCCCACATCGTTGGTGCCAAGAGCAATCACCCACGCCGACGGGTCGACGCCATCTTCCAGCAGTGCCTCGACCGCCCTCACTCCGCTGAGCGAACGTCCGTTCCGCCCGCTGCCGACCAGCACCCGACGGCGTGCCTCACCGTCGATGTGCACCTCGTCGACGCCGATGTCGGCGAGCGCGTCGCGCAACTCGTCGGCACTGGCTTCAGTGATCGAGTCGCCAACCATCGCAACTGAGGTCACCGTGAGTGGCTCTTGCAGACGGCTGGTTGTGTCGGTTGCAGCGGCGGTGGTGCTGGCGCCGCCAGGGCCAGCGAAAGACTTTGTCGTCGAGCAGCCCGCAATCAGTCCGAGACCTACGGTCATGAACGAACGGCGCGACAGTAAGTTCACCCGTCCAATGTAGATGCTCAGGCCGTCGTTCAGGAGGCGATCGTTCAGGAGGCGGCTGTAACCGCAGTGACTGCAGTGACAGCGGCGAACACAATGAACGCGATGCCCGCGACACGTTGCACAATGCGCAGGGGCACGTGATGAACAATCCACCCACCAACGGTGACTGCCAGGCCAGCGACAGAGGCCAGCGCGACGATCGCACCGAGCGCAACCGCAAACGGTGCCGAATAGCGAGCAGCAATTCCGGCCGTGGCAAGTTGCGTGAGATCACCAAACTCGGCCAGCCCGACAACCGAAGCGGAAGCGAGCGCAACCCGCAGAAAGGGCACCCGTTCAGGCTCGGCGTCGGTTGCGTCGTCGTCCGGCTTGGAACGCAGCAAGACGACACCACCGATAAGGAAGAGCGTCGCCACCACCAACCGCACCGGAGTTGTCGGCAGTCGCCGAAGCAGGCTGCCAATCGACACTGCGAGAACCACGTGCAAGGTGAAGGCACCGACAACGCCCAGCCACACGGCGAGGCGACGCCGAAACCGAGTTGTCAGCACGAGCGTTGCGAACATCGTCTTGTCGGGTAGCTCGGCAAGAAGAACAGTGCCGAACGCAACCCCAAATGCCGTCCAAAACACCGTCAGTCATCCAAGGCGCTGAATGCGCGCGGCGTGCTGTGCGTGGCTGTGCAACACGTGCGGAAGATCGGGGTGCACGATCTCGCCGTCGCGAACAACGAAGCGACCATTCACGATCGTGTGCCAAGCGCCCGTCGGCCCGCACCGCAGCCACGCCTCGATCGGGTCGACCAACGCACCGGCGTACATCGGCCCGGTGAGACGCCAGATCGCCAAGTCGGCCACCGCTCCCGGAGCGATGACCCCGATCTCGCCGACACGGCCAAGACAACCGGCACCGCCGTGGGTCGCCATCTCGAGCGCCATCCGCGCCGTGCTGGCCTGCGCACCGTCGCGCAGTTTGGCCAGCAGCATCGCAGTGCGGGCCTCCAACCACAGCGAAGCACTGTCGGCCGACGAGGAGCCGTCGACCCCGAGCCCCACCTTGACCCCGGCTGCGCGCATCGGCACCACCGGTGAGATGCCCGACGACAGAATCAAGTTGCTGCTCGGGCAATGGGCGACACCGATGCCGGCGGCGCCGAGCCGCCGAATCTCGTCGTGGTTGGGCATCACACAATGCGCCACCCAGGTGCGGTCGGTGCACCAGCCCGTTCGTTCCAGGTACTCCATCGGGCGGCACCCAAACGTAGCGAGCGAGAACTCGTCGTCTTCGGCGTTCTCGGCGAAGTGCGTGTGCAGTCGAACATCGAGCCGGTGCGCAAGTTCGGCGCTGCGCACCATCAACTGCTCGGTCACGGTGAACGGACTGCACGGTGCGAGCGCAACACGCACCATCGCCCCGTGACTGCGATCGTGATGCGTTGCCACCGCCAGTTCGCTGGCGGCAAGGATGTCGTCGTCGTCGCCCACGACTTCGTCGGGCGGCAGCCCGCCGTCCTTCACGCTCAAGCTCATCGAGCCGCGAGTCGGGTGAAAGCGCATTCCAATCTCGCGCGCGGCAGCGACTTCAGCGCTCAGCAGATCCCCTGACCCTTTGGGATGCACATACAGATGATCGGTGCTTGTGGTGCAGCCGCTGAGAGCCAACTCGGCAAGCCCGACGAATGCGCTGGCGTAGACAGATTCCTCATCGATCGCACGCCACAACGGGTACAGCGACTGCAGCCAACCGAACAGCGGCTTGTCGGTCATCGGCGGGTACGCGCGAGTGAGGTTCTGGAACATGTGATGGTGGGCGTTGATCAGACCGGGCGTGACCAAGCAGTCGCTGGCGTCAACAACACGCGCCGAGGTTGGCGGCGTGTCGGTGCTGGCCCCCACCGCTTCGATCAGGTTGTCGGTGATCGCGACCCAGCCACCCGCAAGCTCACGACGCTGATCGTCGACGGTTGCAACGAGCCGAGAGTTGCGAATGAGCAGGTCTGTCATTGCGTTCCGTGCAGCGAGTCGATGATCAGACGGATGTCGTCGACGGTGGTGAGCGGGTTGACGACGCAAATGCGCAGCACCATCTCGCCCGCCCACGCAGTCGGCACGATGAAGCCAACACCATCGGCGAGCAGCTTGTCGCTCCATGCCCGGTACTCGTCTGGCCCCCACCCGCGGCGGCGAAAGAGAACGACGCTGAGTTCTGGTTCCATGATCAGCTCGAGGTGCTCGGCCTCATCAATCAGCCGTGCCGCTGAGCGAGTGACAGACAGCGTCTGCTCGACGGCATCGCGGTACGCGGCGGTGCCGTGCGTTGCAAGGCTGAACCAGAAGGGCAGCCCGCGGGCGCGCCGGGTCAGGTGATGGGCGAAGTCGCTGGGATTCCAGTCGCCGTCGATCTCGTGCAACACATCGAGGTACTCGGCGTGTTGTGTGTGCGCGACCTTCGCGAGCATCGGGTCGCGGTAGATCAACGCACAACAGTCGTACGGAGCAAACAGCCACTTGTGCGGATCGATGATCAGGCTGTCGGCACGTTCGACGCCGTTGTAGCGCTCACGAACACTCGGTGCCGCGAGACCAGCACCGCCGTATGCCCCGTCGACATGGAACCAAACACCCAGTTCCTCAGCAACATCGGCGGCCCCTGCCAACGGATCGATCACGCCAGCATTCGTCGTGCCGCTGGTCGCGACCACCGCGAAGACGCGGTCGCGGTCTGCTGGCGTCAGACCCGCCACCAGTTCCCGCAGGTCGTCGATCCGCAACCGACCCTGGTCGTCGGCACCCGCGCTGATCACGTCGGCATCCATCGCCCGACCCGCGGAAGCGATGCTGCTGTGCGCACCCTTGCTGGCAATGATCAAACCGCGTGTGCGGTCGTGACGGTCGCCGGCGCGCTGGCGCCAACGGTAACGAGCTGCGACAAGGGCACTGAGGTTGCCGGCAGTACCACCGGTGACGAACACTCCGCCAGCAGCGGCCGGCAGCCCGGCAAGGTCGGCGAGGTAGCGCAGGGCTTCGTTTTCGGCGAACACCGCTCCGCCGCCCTCCATCCACGAGCCTCCGTAGATGCTGGACGCGCCGACGACGAGGTCGAAGAGGATGGCTGCCTCAGTGGGCGCGGCAGGGACGAACGACAAGAAGCGCGGATGGTCGACCGAGATGCATGCCTGCGCGAGCACATCGCCAAACACGCGCAGCGCTTCCAGCCCACCGATGCCGCGTTCTGTGATCGTCTGCCCGGCCATCGCTCGGAGCTCCGTTTGAGTTCGCGGACCATCCAGCGGCGGCGGATCGAGTCGCACGCGGTCGATCGCGTAGCGCACGATGGCCTGGGTCAGTACCTCCGTCGCGGAGTCGTGCTCGTGCATCGGTCGTGAGCCGTTGCTCAGTAGTTCGAGTCGATGAGCTCGCTGCCAGCGTTGCGTTGCTCGCCGTCGCGATTGAGCAAGAACCCGAGAGCGGCGGCGACCGCGGCGGAACCCATGATCGCCATGATCGGGAACAGCAGCAGGATTGCGAGGATTGCGATGGCACCAGGCACGGCATCAGCCTAGTTGCCAGAACCGAGCGGCTTGAATGCCCATGCTTCGATCTCTACGGCCCCGCCTGCCGGCAGGGCGGCGACGCCGATCGTGCTGCGCGCCGGACGATGATCGCCGAAGCCAGCGACGTAGGCCTCGTTGAACACCGCGAACGTGTCCATGTCGGTGAGAAAGCAAAGCGTCTTGGCGATATCGCTGAGGGTCGCGTTCATTGTTGCCAGTTGCGCCTGCAAGTGGACCACTGCTTGCGCTGTCTGCGCTGCCACCCCACCGGCGACGAGTGCACCGTCCTTCAGGCCGAGCTGGCCACTGACAATGATCCAGTCGCCTGCACGAACGACAGGTGTGTACGGCCCAAGAGGTTTCGTCATGCTCGCAGCGTAGGCAGCACAGGGAGTCACCACTAGCGTTAACACCGATGAATCCCCCAATCTTGACCCGTCGAGGGTTGCTCGCCGCCACCGGCGGAGCCCTCGTGATCGCCGCGTGCGGCAACGACTCGAAAGATGCAGCAACCGACTCGTCGGCGGCAACCGGTAAACCGTCTGAAGGCATACCGGCCCCCGATGGTTTCTTCATCGTCCAACGATTCCCCAACCATCCGCTGTTTACTCCTGGCGAAGTGCGCCTGCCGGTGTCGATCGCCGATGCCGACAGCAACCTCGTCGATGGGCCAGCGACTCTGACCGGGTGGATCGAAGACTTCGACGGCGAGCGCGTCACCGACATCACCGCGATCCGGCGGGCTGTTGGCATCGAGACGACGTACTGGGAAGTTCGTGCGACGTTGCCGACCGCGCTGGTCTACACGATGCGCCTCGAAGGTGACGACGGTTTCGGTGCCACCTTCGAGCTCTACGACGAAACCGACGTCAGGTCGCCGCTGACGGGAGCCAAGTTGCAGCCGTTCGACACGCCAACCGTCGACGATCATCGCGGCGTCGAGCCGTACTGCTCGCTGACCCCCGAGCCCTGCCCGTTGCACGACGTCACCCTCACCGAGGCATTGGCTGCTGGTGTGCCGGTCGTCTACATGGTCGGCACTCCGGCGCATTGCTCGACCGGCACATGTGCGCCGGGGCTTGAGTTCCTGGTCGCCGAGCACCAGCGCGTCGGCGACAGCATCGCGATGGTTCACGCCGACGTGTACGCCGACGATGCGGCGACCAAGGTGGCGCCAGCCGTCGAGGCACTTGCTGTGCAGTACGAGCCGATCATCTACTTCTGCGATTCCGACGGCGTGATCGTCGACAGGCTTGACGGCATTTGGGACGCGACGGAACTCGCCGAGCGCATCGATTTGTTGCTGGCCCGCTGAGGGCCGAAGGCTTCAGCTGAAGCTTTGGCCGCAGCCGCAGCTGCGTTGTGCATTCGGGTTGGTGATCGCAAAGCCAGCCTGGTTCAGGCCGTCCTTGTAATCGAGCGTGGCACCTTCGAGCAGTTGCGCGGAGGCACTGTCGACGACCACCTTCACCGGATCGGCTCCGAACTCGGCCTTCTCGTCGTCGGCGGCGACATCGCCATCGAAGAACATCTCGTACGAGTAACCACTGCAGCCGCCGGGGCGAACCGCGACGCGCAGAGCGAGGTCGGTGGCACCTTCGGCCTCCAGCAATTCCTTGACTTTGCGGGCGGCGGGTTCGGTGAGTGTGATCACGGTGACTCCTGTCTGAATCTGGCGGTCAGTGTACCTTCGAATTACCGTAGCATTGACTTCATGATTCAAGCTCCCCCGAGCGTCGACCAGGTGTTCGAGCTGTTGCGGGCTGTGATCGACCCCGAGCTGGGCGCCGACATCGTCTCGCTGGGCATGGTGCCAGGAGTGACGGTTTCGCCGGATGGCGACGTCAGCGTGGGCGTCAAGCTGACCATCGGGGGCTGCCCGCTGCGTGCGCAGATCAAGAAGGACGTCGAGAGCCGGGTGGCTGTGCACCCTGGCGTGCGCGACGTGCGTATCGAGTGGGGCGAAATGAACAGCGAGGAACGCAGCGATGTGATGCTGAAAGCGCGCTGGAATGCGCGTGAGCAGGCTCCCGACACTGCCGTTGCGCTGACCACTCGTGTGCTGGCCATTGCCAGCGGCAAGGGCGGCGTGGGCAAGAGCGCTGTAACGGTGAACCTGGCCGCCGCTGTTGCGGCGCAGGGCTTCACGGTCGGGGTACTCGACGCCGACATCTGGGGTTTCTCGGTGCCGCGTCTGCTGGGAATCGACGAGCCGCTAGAGGCGCAGCGCGTCGAAGGCAGCGACAAGCCGAAGATCATCCCCAACGAGCTAGCTGTTGGGCCAAAGAGTCGTGGAGGACGACTGAAGGTCGTCAGTACCGGCTTCCTCGTTGAAGAAGGCACGGCGCTGATGTGGCGCGGGCTGATGCTGACCAAAGCGGTCGAGCAGTTCTTGCACGATGTCGAGTGGGGCGAGCTTGATTACCTGTTCATCGACATGCCGCCCGGCACCGGCGATGTGCAAATGGGGCTGGCGCGCATGCTGCCACGCACCGATCTGCTGATCGTCACGACTCCGGCGCTGGCTGCGCAGAAGGTTGCGGCGCGTGCTGCCGACATGGCGCGGCGCAGCTTCCTACGAGTGTGCGGCGTCATCGAGAACATGAGCACGTTCACCTGTGATCACGGCGAGACCTATTCGCTCTTCGGTGAGGGTGGCGGCCAACTGCTCGCCGACGAGATCGGTGTGCCCTTGCTCGGACGCATTCCGATGGAGGCCGCAGTGTCGGTCGGTGGCGATGCAGGCGTGCCCGTCTCGCTAGCTGGCACTGGGTTGGCGGCGCGCGAGTTCCGCGCGATCGCGCAGCGCATCGTCGACGACATCGCACCGCCGACCAACATGGCAGGTTGCAGCGCCCGCATGCTCGGCCTCGTCACTGCCGCCCTAGAAGCCAGCGACAACTCACCGAAGTAGCGCGCCCTTTAGGCGTCGAAGGTGTCGTAGTCGGGGTCGTCGGGCATCGCGAAGGCCGTCACGCGGCCGGTTTCATCGACGCGAACCTTGGGCAGGATGCACGGTGGCGTGCCGACTCCCCACGCGGCGCGCATCGCGTCGGCGACGGTGGCGTGCGGCACCAAGAAGCGCAGGTTGGCGATCGTCGGCGGCATCAGGCGCAACTCACGGGCATCGTGGCGGGCGAGCGCGTCGGCTGGGCGCACCCACATGCTGGCAACCGTCTCGTTGTCGTCGTGGTGCGACGTCTGGCCGGCAGGATGCGCTGCCATGAAGAAGCGCGTGTCGAATCGACGAGCTGTCTCGCCTTTGGGGGTGATCCAGTGGCTCATCCACGGCAACGAGTCGGTGGCCAAACGCAGCCCGTGCTCGGCGGCGAGCGCGCGCATGTCGACGGTGCCGTCGTACACCGCTTCGCGATGCGCCAACGCAGGGTGGCCGTCGTGCACCATCTCGCCGTCGGCGTCGACAGCCAGCAACACACCAGCCTCTTCGTAGCACTCGCGAATGGCGGCGACGCGAAAGGCCTCATCGCCCTCGCCATCAGCGGCGTCGACCTTGCCGCCGGGGAACACATACATGCCGCTAGCGAAGACAGCAGCGCTCGTTCGCTTCAAGACGAAAACTTCCAGACCGTCGGCCGCGTCACGCAACAGCATCACCGTTGCGGCGGGGCGGATCGGAACCTCGGTTTCAGTCATACGCGGCACGGTAGCCTGCGAGTCGTGCTGGTGTGGATGGATCTCGAAATGACGGGCCTCGACCCGGCGACCAACGTGATCGTCGAGATCGCCACCATCGTCACCGACGACGAACTGAACGTGCTCGCCGAAGGGCCCGACTTAGTGGTGCACCAGGAAGAAGACGCGCTCGCCGCCATGGAACCCGTGGTCGTCGAGATGCACACCAAGAGCGGACTACTCACTGCCATTCGTGCGTCCACACTGTCGCTCGCCGACGCCGGGGCGCAGACGCTCGAGTTCATCAAGGCGCATGTTCCGGAGGGCACGAAGGTGCCGCTCTGCGGCAACTCGATTGGGATGGATCGCCGCTTTCTTGCCGCTTACCTTCCCGAGATCGAGAACTTCCTGCACTATCGCAGCGTCGATGTCAGCAGCGTCAAGGAGCTGGTGCGTCGGTGGTATCCGCAGTTGGGCAACGGCCATACGAACAAGGCTGGCACGCATCGGGCGCTCGACGACATCCGCGAAAGCATCGCCGAACTTCGCTTCTACCGCGAGCGAGTCTTCGTTCCCATCACGACTGATCCTTCTAAATAAGTTGACGACAGGCTGGGAACGTGGTTTCCTTGGCCTCCTTACTACTTACCGAACGACCCACCGCCAACCCAACTAAGGGACCCGACCGATGAAGCAGCTCACCGCCGCACCGCAAAAGCCAGCAGTGGCATTCGCGCGCGCCCGCGGGGCGTTCGGTCTGATGATTGCCGGCACTGCCTTTGGCGATTGCGGCTCGACGAATGCCACCAACCTCTCCACCCGACGCCTCGGGATGCGACCGACGTAGACACGTCGCAAGCAGCCTCCGAGGCCGTCGGGATCGCAAGATCCCGGCGGCCTTTCTGGTTTTCAGTATCCGTAAGTGCACAAGAAATGGAATCAGGACATGTACACCCTGAACGACGTAGAAGTCCAGACCACCTTCGATGAGCTCGTCGAGCCGATCGCGGTGCGCGTCACACGGCCGCGCTGTTCCGACGGCCATGGCACGCTCACCCACCTGTTCTTCTCCGAGAACCACGTGGACACCGCTCGTGCCAAGGCGATCTGCAGCAAGTGCAAGCTCGCTGAAGACTGCCTGGCTGGGGCCGTTGAGCGCGCCGAACCGTGGGGTGTGTGGGGTGGCGAACTGATCGAGAACGGTCGCATCGTCGCCAGCAAGCGCCCCCGCGGCCGACCGCCCAAGCACCAGCGGCCGGCGGTGGTCATCGACGAGGTGCCAATCCCCCCGCATCTCGTCGCGTGAGGTAGCTCCGGGTAGGTGGATGCCTACCCGGAGCTGCCTAGGCCCGCCTGGGCGGTCTGTCGCTCCACGGGTAGCGTGGCCGTGTGAAGGCGCGGACCAGCAAGCAGCTTTGGTTCCTGGCGGCTGCGGTTGCGGTCTTGGTTGCCGGAAACTGGGCGTACGCCGAACTGAACGACACCGGCAGCGAGAACGACACCACCGAACGCAACACTCGGGTCACGTTCGACACGCCGAGCATCGAGACCAACGCTGCCGTTGAGGGCGACCCGATTCCCGGCTCGACGGTACAGAACCTGCAGGGCGACGATGTCGACATCGCGTCCCTTGTTGGGCAACCGATGGTGATCAACATCTGGGGCAGCACATGCGGGCCGTGCAAGAAGGAACTCCCCGACTTCGCTGCCGCCCATTTGCAGTTCCAAGACAGCGTGCGTTTCATTGGTATCTCGTATCTACCGGCGAGCGATCGCGAGGAAGGCTTTGCTCGGGATCGGGGCGTGGAGTACGAGCTGCTGTACGACGGCACCGGTGAATTCATCGCTGATGTCGGTATCGCCGCGTTCCCCGTCACCCTCTTCATCGATGCCGACGGGCGTATCGTGCGCCAGACCGGTCAGCTCGACCAAGCCGAATTATCCACCATCATCGAGGACGAACTGTTGTGAACCTGTCGCTGAGCTTCATCCGTGGGCTGATCGCCTCCATCAACCCGTGTGGCTTCGTGCTGCTGCCGACCTACCTGATGTACTTCCTCGGAGTAAGTGCCAACGACCCTGAGGCGCAACGTGCTCCGATCAGCCGTGCCCTCGTCGTCGGTGCCACGGTGTCGGCCGGGTTCTTCGCAGTGTTCTTCGCAATCGGTGCAGCGACGCAGTACTGGACGTACACCCTGCTCGACAACGCCAAGTACGCAACGCTGGTCATCGGCATCATCTTCGTGATCCTGGGCATCGCCATCCTGTTTGGCTTCAAGCTGCCAATTGCGACTCCCCGTGTCGATATCGGCGAGCGCAACCAAACGGTGCGAACCATGTTCCTCTATGGCATCGCCTACGCGGTCGCTTCCATCGGCTGCACGCTGCCGTTGTTCATCGCCACGCTCTTCCAAACCGGTGAACGAGTGGGGTATTGGTCGGGCGTGGCAAATGTCGTCATGTACGCCGCCGGTATGGCTCTGGTCGTCATTTCGCTCACGCTCGCTCTCGCAGCCGCCAACCAGGGCTTCGTGCGCTGGCTGCGGGCCAAGATGCAATACGTCGAGATGGTCTCGGGCGCATTCGTCTTTCTCTCGGGCCTTTACCTGCTGTGGTACTTCTGGAAGCGCGACCTCCAGGGTGGCGGCGACCCGATCACCGATGCGGTCGAGAACCTGCAACTTGAAGTGCAGGCGTGGCTGAACGACCACTGGCAACTGGCGGCGTGGGTGCTCGGTGCGGTGGTGGCGAGCGGAGTGACCTACGCGTTGTTGCGTGAACGCCGTCGCCAGCACTCGGCATGACGCTGAAGTCGACGGCAGGCACCTCGCTACGCGCGTTGCTTGACAGCGACGGTGTACGCGAGGTGTGCCAATTGCGGGGGCGGCTGGGGTTCATGGCGTATCACGGTGGCTCGTTGGAGGGCCTCACCGATGTCGTCGCCGAGCAGGCCGCTGAGCGCAGCGGCGCCAGCTACTACGGCGTCCTGCAGCCTCCCGACCTGAACTGGCACATCCCGTCACACCTCTTCGCTCCCGCCGAGTCCGCGGTGTTGGCGAGCTACCTCGAACACGTCGACGTTGTCATCACCATCCATGGCTACGGACGGCACGGGTTTTGGACGACGCTGTTGCTCGGTGGTCAGAACCGCCAGCTGGCCCATCACGTGGCGGTGCACCTCCGCCCCCAGCTTCCCGATTACCTGATCGAGACCGACGTCGAGGCAATGCCCGCTGAGCTACGCGGCCTTCATGCGCGCAACCCGGTGAACCTGCCGCGCCAACAGGGAGTGCAGATCGAACTGCCGCCACGAGTTCGTGGCTTCAGTCCATTCTGGAAGGACTGGACCGGGCCAGGACTCGTGCCGCACAGCGAAGCGTTGATCGATGCGTTGGTCGCGGCTGCGACGACCTGGCCTACGGCGCGAGGCGACTGAGCTGCCAGCCGTCTGCGGCTGGCGTGTAGCGAATGCGATCGTGCAGGCGACTGGGTCGACCCTGCCAGAACTCGAAGACCTGCGGCCGCAGCAGCCAGCCGCCCCAGAAGGTCGGTCGTGTGATGGTGCCGTCGCCGAACGTCGCCGCCATCTTCTCCACGCGCTGCTCCAGCCACTCACGATCGGGAATCGGCTGCGACTGCGGAGACGACCACGCGCCGATCTGCGATTGCCGAGGGCGCGAGGCGAAGTAGTCGTCGCTCTCCTGCTCGGGCAGCCGCGCAACTTCGCCCACGACGCGAACTTGCCGGTGCAGTTGCAACCAGGTGAACAGCATCGAGGCGCGACCAGAGGCAGCGAGCTCTTGGCTCTTCGCGGACTCGTAGTTGGTGAAGAACGAGAACCCGCGCTCGTCGGCACCACGCACCAGCAGGTACCGCGACTGCGGCCATCCTTCGGCGTCGATGGTCGCTAGTACGAATGCATGTGGCTCGACGCAGTCGGCTTCGCCAGCTTCCGCGTACCAGCGCTGCCACTGGACAATCGGATCGGTATCGACATCGGCGATGTCGAGTCCGGCGGTCTCGTATTCCTTCCGTCGGGATGCGAGGTCGTCGCTCATCGTGGACGAATTGAGGTCGCGCCGCGCATGTATGGCAGTAGCGCAGCAGGAACCGCGACCGAGCCGTCGGATTGGCGGTAGTTCTCGAGAATCGCTGCCCACACACGCGGAACGGCCAACGCCGAGCCATTGAGCGTGTTGGCAACCATCGTTCCCTTTTCACCAACCTTGCGAAATCGGATATCGGCCCGGCGTGCCTGATAATCGCTGAACCAACTGACCGAACTGACTTCCAACCACTTGTCGCATCCAGGGGCGTAGACCTCGAGGTCGAAACTGCGATGGTGGCTCTGCCCAAGGTCGCCGGTGCAGATCTCGATGATGCGATACGGCAGCTCGAGCCCCTTGATCAGCTGCTCGGCACGATCTCGCAGCTCGATCAACAGCGCTGGCGCTTGCTCGGGAGTCGACACCGCCAGAATCTCGACCTTGTCGAACTCGTGCACGCGAAGCATGCCGCGTGTATCACGACCAGCGGAACCGGCTTCGCGGCGGTAGCAAGGCGAGTACGCCATCATGCGGATCGGCAGCTGTACTTCGTCGACGACTTCGCCTGCGTACAGCGACGTCAGCGGCACCTCAGCCGTCGGGATGCACCACAGATCGTCGCGCTCGATGGCATACGCATCGTCGGCGAACTTCGGCAGCTGACCGGTGGCGGTCAACGTGGCAGTGGTCACCAGTGACGGCGGCCGAATCTCTTCGAACGCATCGGCATTGGAGTCGAGTGCGTACTGGCACAGCGCACGCGAGAGCGTCGCCCCGAGGCCACGCTGCATCGCGAACATCGCTCCGCTGATCTTGGTAGCGCGCTCGTTGTCGAGAATGCCCAGCGCCGTTGCGGTTTCCCAGTGCGGCACCCGCTGGTGATCGGCGAAGGCGGCTGGCAGAAACGGACCCTTGACGACCGGATTTTCGGAGTCGTCGGCACCGTCGGGCGCGTCGGGATGCAGGACGTTGGGTATGCGCAGCAGTAGCTCGTGGAGTTCGGCTTGCACGCCTTCCAACTCGTCGGCGAGAACCTTCTCCTGGTCGCCCAGCGACCGACTCTGTGCCTGCAGCGACTCGGCAGCACTTGCGTCGCCCTCACGGCGCTTGATCGCCACCTGCTTGGACACATCGTTCACCTCGGCGCGCAGCGCATCGCGGCGAGCCTGGATCGAGCGAACCTGCACATCGAGCCGGATCGCACTCTCCAGCTGCGCCATCACCTCGGGAGCCCTGCGCCGAGCTAGCCCAGCACGCACGCCGTCGGGGTCTGTGCGCAGCAGTCGAACGTCGATCACGGCGTCACGCCCGGGAGGCGACGGTAGGTGTTTTCGTCGCGCCAGCCCTTTGCGAAGCGAAGGAAGAACATGAAGATCACGATCGCCCACAGGTACATGCCGCCCGCAAGCTTCATGATCGCCCCCGCGAGTTGCTGATCGTGGGTGGCGCTAAGGCCCCACACTCGCACCGGCTGGTCGCCGTAGTGCGAGTAGACGGCACCGTCGGCGAACGTCAGCCACCCGGCGGGCACTGTCGGCACGACGCTCATCAAGAACAGGTAGATCATCTTGCCGCCGTAGCCCATGTGGAACTCCCGGAAGGGGCCGACCACCGGCATCCACATCAGAACTGCGGACAGAACGACCAGCAGGTGCACGCCATAGTGCAACGCCCCGTTGGTGGTAGATGCGTTCACCACGCCAGGGATGTGGGTGACCATGACGACAATGTTGAACACAACGCCAGCCACCACTGGCCGCGCCGCGAAACTTACGGCCCGGTAGAACCTCCCGTTGCCGACCAACACACGCAGCAGCCACTCAGGAGTGGCGAGCAGGACCAGCGGTGGCATCAGGTAGCTCAACATCATGTGCTGCAGCATGTGCGCGCTGTACAGGTACTCCTCGCCGATCTGATGAATCGGCCACGTGCTGGCCGCGAACAACAGGATCATCGCGCCGCCAAAGCTGATCAGGTTGCGGCGAGTGATAACGGCCTGCCCGTTAGGTACAGCTCCGGGGCCGATCACGCGCACCATATAGATGTACGCCCCAACGAGAAAGGCAACCAGCAGGTAGACCTCAAAGTTCGCTTGGAAGCGCCATGGATCCGCGAACGGAACGGCCGCCAGCATCACGTCACCTTGCGAAGAACTGGAAGGTGGCCAGCGCGGCGAGATACACGCCGATCGCGAGCCCGAGGCCGATGTAGAACACCGCGCCAAACAACTTGCTGTCGTACTTCAGATGCATGAAGACCAGCAGAATGATGAAGAACTTGATCGACATCAGGATCAGCAGCAGCGGTGTCGCGAACGAACCGAAGTCGATCCAATACGTCGACGTCTCGAGGGCTGTGAATGCGGCGAGAACAACCGCCGTCCAGATGAAGTAGCGGTTAGTGGGGTGATCGTGTGCTTCGGCTTGTTCGCTCATGGCAGGTACCTCTCTGGCTGCACGTCAGGCCGGGATCAGATAAACGAGAGTGAAGATGACGACCCAGACAACGTCGACAAAGTGCCAGTAGAGACCGACCATCTCGACCGCCTCCGCCTTGTCGCCAGTCGCCCGACCGCGCGAGATGATTGCCACCAACGCCAACAGCATCATGACGCCGACACTGACATGCACTCCGTGAAAGCCGGTGAGCGAGTAGAAGCTGCTCGAGAACAGGCTGGTCGTGAAGCCGAGCCCCTCTTTGTAGAAGGCGGTGAACTCGTAGACCTGGCCGCCCACGAAGAGCGAGCCGAGCAGTGCAGTGACGGTGAGCCACAAGTTCGTGTTGCGGTCGTCCTTCGCCTTGGCGGCGTTGACGGCCAGCACCATCGTCAGCGAGCTCATCAACAGGATGAAGCTGCTGACCGAGGTCAAAGGAATGTCGAAGATCTGCGCGGGGCCGACCTCGCCGCCGGTGCGCCCGCGATACAGCATGTAGGTGCTGATCAGGCCGCCGAACAGCAGGCATTCGCTGCCGAGGAACATCCACATCGCCAGCTTGTTGTTGCTGAGGCCAGTGGTCGTCGCGTGGCCGGGGGCCCCGTGAGATGGAGCGTGGGATGCGTGTACTGCTGTGTCAGCCAACGGAAGCCAACTCCTTCGTCGAGTCGCCGCCATCGGAGGGCGGGTCGTAGTCAGTGTCTTCGGCTACCGAGGGTTCCAGCACCCAACCGAACGTGGCGAGCAACAAGATGACGACACCGACCATGGTGATCAGCAGGTTGAAGATCACTCCATAGGCGATGAGCGGCAGCGAGAAGGCGAGCACAATCGGCCAGTACGACGGTGAAGGCAAATGAATGTGCGCATCGGCGTTGGCCTCTTCGGCCGCCAAGATCGCCTCAGCGGTCTTCACCTTCTCGAGGCGCGGGCCATCGGGGCCGTCGACTTCTTGATACTTGCGGTGGAAGAACTCGTCGAGCGCGTGCACCGTCGGGATCGCGTCGAAGTTGTGCTCTTTGGGCGGGCTGGCTGTGATCCATTCGAGGGTACGAGCGTCCCACGGATCCAGCGGCGCCCGCTCGGGTCGACGAGCAGTACGGAACACGTTGATCACGAACAGCAAGACGCCGGTCGCGATGGTGAACGAGCCAACTGTTGCGATGAGGTTCCAGAAGGCGAGGTCGAACATCCCGTCGCCGGTGAGCTTCTCGGGCCACACCACCATGCGGCGTGGCTGGCCCTGCATGCCGAGGATGTGCATAGGACCGAACGTTAGGTTGATGCCGATGAACATCAGCCAGAAGTTCCAAGCACCCAACTTCTCGTTGAGCATCTTGCCGAAGATCTTCGGCCACCAGAAGTAGAAACCAGCGAACAAGCCCATCACGGCGCCGCCGACGATCACATAGTGAAAGTGAGCGACGATGTGATACGTGTCGGTTTGCTGCGTGTCGGCAGGGGCCGACGCGTGGGTGACGCCCGACAAACCACCAATCGTGAACAACACGATCGTGCCGATCGCGAAGTTCATCGCCGTCGTGAACCACAACTTGCCGCCCCACAGGGTCAGCGTCCAGTTACAGATCTTTACGCCCGTCGGAATCGCGATCAGCATCGTGGCCACCGAGAAGACGGCCACGCTGACAGGCCCAAGTCCGCTGGCAAACATGTGGTGCGCCCACACGCCCCAACCGACGAAACCAATCGCCGCGCCAGAAAAGACGACGAACTTGTAACCGAACAACGGCTTACGCGCGAACGTTGGCAGCACTTCCGAGATGATGCCGAAGCTCGGCAAGATCAGGATGTACACCTCGGGGTGTCCAAAGATCCAGAACAGGTGCTGCCATAGCAATGGGTCGGCGCCTTGCTCGACGTCGAAGAAGGCAGCGCCGAAGTTGCGCTGGAAGCTGAGCAGGAACAAGGCAACCGTGATGACTGGAATGGCGAACAGCAGCAGGAACTGCACGACCAACTGCATCCAAGCGAACACCGGCATCCGCATGAGAGTCATGCCCGGCGCACGCATGTTGATGACGGTCACGATCAGGTTGATCGCGCCGACCAGCGATGCAATACCGGTGATCTGCAAGCCCAGCACCCAAAAGTCGACACCATGGGTGGGCGAGAACAACCCACTCGAGTTTGGCGAGTACATGAACCAGCCGCCATCGGGTGCGCCGCCGAGGAACCACGACGAGTTCAAGAAGATGCCACCGAACAGAAACAGCCAGAAACCGAGAGCGTTCATGCGCGGGAACGCGACGTCGCGCGCGCCGACCTGCAGCGGCAGGAAGTAGTTAGCGAACGCCGCGGCCATCGGCATTACGAAGAGGAACACCATCGTCGTCGCGTGCATCGTGAACATCTCGTTGTACAACCCGGCACTGAGCACAGTGTTGTCGGGTGCTGCAAGCTGCAGCCGGATGAACAAGGCCTCGACGCCACCAAGAAGGAAGAAGAACAGCGCCGCCGCGCCGTACATGATGCCCAGCTTCTTGTGGTCGACAGTGAAGACCCACGCCTTCCAGCCCGTCGCGGCAACGGGTCGGCGAAAGATACCGAGTGCCTGGGTGGGCGTGACTTGCGCTGGTTGGTCGGCGCTTCGAAGTTCGAGGGTGGTCATCTGCTGGGTCCGTTACTTCCGCTCGAGTAGATAGGCGATGAGTTGATCGATCTGCTCTTCGTTGAGATTCAGGTTGGGCATGCCGCGCGTGCGGCCGCCGGTCGAGTCGAGGTTGTTCGGATCGGCGAACATCGGCTTCATCGCGGTCGGATTGCGTAGCCAATCGCGCAGCGTTGCTTCGTCGAAACACGCTGGCTTCTCGGCGTCGGCTGCACTGTTCATCCAGACGCCTTGCAGGTACAAGTCGCCGAACTCTTCCGGTGGCGCGTCCCACAGTTGCTCGCGACATTCCTCAGTGAGCAAGTCGAACGTCCAGCCGGCAATGGCCGTACGAGTCATCAGGTTGGACAAGTTCGGCGCGGCACCGGAAACCACATACAGGTCGGGTTCGGCGAGCACTGGCACCCCGTCGGCCGCGAGCAGGCCATCGATCTGATGGCATCGGGAACACTGGCCGATGAACGTGCTCTCACCCTCAGCAGCAAGCGATCCCGCAGCGGGTGCACTCTCTGCGTGCGGCTGAAGCTGATTGTTGACCCAAGTCTGGAAGTCCGCGATGTCGAGCGCAACCGCTGCCTGACGCATGCGGGCGTGGCTGAGACCGCAGAACTCGGTGCACTGCCCTGTGTAGATTCCTGGCTCGTCGGCCTCGATCCGCAAGGTGTGCAGACGACCCGGCACCGCATCGCGCTTGCCGTTGAGCGCCGGAATCCAGTAGCTGTGGATCACGTCGCGGCTGGTGATGCGCAGCAACACCGGAGTGCCGGCGGGGATCACGAGTTCGCTAGCAGTGACGATCGGCCGCGTAATCTCGACGCCGCCACAGGTGCCGGAGTAGTCGTACTCCCACCACCACTGTTGGCCGGTGACGTTGATGACGCACTCGTTCGCCTGCTCGTCGAGTTCGAACACGGCAGCGACCGTCGGGATTCCGACGCCAACGAGAATGAGCGCCGGTATCACCGTCAGCGTTACTTCTAGCCACGTCTTGCCGTGAGACTGCTCCGGCATGTCTTGGCCGCGATCCTTGAACCGAACGATCGCGTATCCGATCGCGATGAACACGATAAGGCCCACGATGCCAGCCACGTAGAAGAGCGGCCGCTGCAAGTCGTCGATCGTGCGTGCGTTGGGACCGGCTGGCTGGAACGTGTCTTGCGGCGCATCCTTGGCGCAGCCCGCCAACAAAGCCAACGCCGCAACCGCGACACCAGCAACACGACCACGTCGTGACCAGATGGATGTAGAAGCTCTCATATCTAAGGCACCACAATCTCGATAGTCGCACCATCGACACCAGGCACGATGAACTCAAGTGGCGTGCTACTGGCAGCGTTGGTCTTTGGAATCAGGAACCCGAGGTACGCAGACTTTCCGGGGTTGACGGCAGTCGTGCACGACACAGCCTCTGGCACATCGGGGAAGGAGCCGAAGCGGCCGGTGAGCCGCTGTGGCTCTTCCGTGTCGTTGTGGAAGATGACGGCCAGGTTGGCGCTGCGCTGCACGACGAGTTGGTGGTACTCGACATTGGGGTACCCGTTGATCATCGCGATGAGGTCGCCGTCTTCTTGCAGGTAGATGTTCGCGACGACGCTGCTCTTCAGCGACACGTCCTGCGAGGCGTGCTCGTCGACTTCTTCTTCGCCACCCTCAAGGCACAGTGCCTTCTGGCTGGGGTCGCCGATGGCCGGGTGCGGGTGGATGTCGCGCTGTCCCTGCAGTGCTGAGGCAACACCAACGCCGAGCAACGCGACAGCGCTGACGGTGCAGACCCCCGCCAGTGTGCGCTTGGAAGTCAATTGACCATTGGCGAACAGAAACCCACCCGTGACCACCAGCGCGCCGAGGACGATGAAGATCCAGACGCCAGCCTCTTTGTTGGCGGTGAGCAACACCCTCGAGAACGCGTAGACAACAGCGGCTGCGCCGACCGTCGCCAAAATCGGAAACTCGAGCGCGTTCAGCATGCGGCTACGCACGTTGGCGTTGTAGCGAGCATCGGCGCTGGCCCGCTCGCTCCAGCTGTGCACCATCCACTCGACGATGGCGGCGAGCACCACAATCAGTGAGACCTTGAACACCACGGGCTTGCTGACTGCGCCGACGACGAGGCCACCGACGCCAACCGCTGCCATTAGCGGCCACATGCTGCGACCGACAGGCGGCTGCGCGGCCGAGGCAGTGTGCTCGACGCCCTGCTGCATGCTGGGCGTGTTGCCATCGCGGACGAAGAAGTTGATGCCAGCGAGAAAGGCAAAGATGACCGCTGCGGTCACCAAGCCAACCGTGCCGATCAGACCGACTGGGCCGCCTTCAGAGGCAGCGAACACAACGGCCGCAACGACCGACAACGTCGTCGCACCAAGAAACATCTTCGATCCGGTAGTGAACATCGGTGCTCCGTTACTTCGTCACGTAGATCACGAACCACAGCATCGAGAACGCGAAGCTGAGGAAGTACCAATAGAGGGCATGCGCTGCGACTACCTCGCGCTCGGCGGTGCGACCACCGAGGTAACGAAACGCAGTGATCGCGCTGAACAATGCGCCAGCGATGAGAAGCGCGACCATCACTCCCGTGAGGGCGTAGAACATTGTGTTGAACGTGGCGCCGACGGCGGGAACGTTCATCCGCTCGTAGATGTTGACCTGCGCATTGATCATCGCCACTGCGAGCACAGCAACTAGCCCAAGCGCGGTACCCGTGTGCACGCGATCGCCGCGCTTTGCCGAATACACAGCCCACTGACCGAAGATCGCAATCGGTAGCAGAGCGCACAGCATCACGTTGGCGGGAACCATCGGGACTTCCACCCCATCGGGTAGCCAGTGACCGCTGGTGCTGATCGATTGATCGCGCAACCGCAAGTAGAGAGCGAACATGCCGCCGAGAAGTGCAGTGAGCGCCGCACAAACGATCGCAGTGCCGACAAACAGTTGCCGGCGCGGAGCCGGTGCGGGAGCAGCGGGAAGAGCGAGCATCAGCGACTACTCCGATCGGCGACACGCAGGTCGAGGATGGGTTCGGGTGACGAAACGATTGGTGCGGCCGAGAAGTTGTCGGTCGGGGCGGGCGACGCAGCCGCCCATTCGAGCGTCTGGCCTTCCCATGGATCGCTACTCGCAACCGCACCCTTTTGGAACGAGCGCACCGCGAGGGCGGTGAACGCAAGCACGACAAGTACGACGAGCACGAGGCCGACGCTGCTGACCGTGTTCCAGAGACTCGGGCTACCGGCGTAGTCGAAGTTGACGACCGCGTCGGAACCGGGTTGCACCGCTGCCAACACCGCACCGGGTTGATCGGCAAAGCCAGCGACCAGCAGCGGCAACGATGCCAACTCTGCACCGACAAAGGCCAGCAACGCCAGTGGCAGCAGGGCCTTGTTCGGCATTTCGCGACCCCACCACTTCGGGCCCCAATACGCCACCGCTCCCATCGCGGCGAGCGCACCAGCGAAGACCACCATCAGCCAGCTGCCTTCCTCGAAGGTGGTTCCGACCAACGCGGCATCGCCCACATGGGTCAACGCGCTTGCGGCAACGGCCGAGAGAGCGAGCACGGCAGCAAAAAACCCGAAGAGCAACGGAGCTTGCAGCTTCGGTCGCGTGGCCAGCGACTTGGCAATCAGTGCAATGGCAACGAAGGCACCGAGCAAAGGCAGACCGTGCACCAACCCAAACGGGGCGAGGTCGGCCAACTTGTCGCCAAGGTCGAGATCAGAGAAGGCTGGCCGGGTGACGACCGGATTCTGGATCAAGGTTGCGAACGAGGCCACTCCGACCAGACCGATCGCGGAGAACAGAACGCCACGTGGAGCCAGCCGCTGACCGGTGGCAGTCGCCGCCGTCTCAGCGAAGAAGCCGAAGACCGGGATAAGGAACAACAACGTCGTCGGCTGGCTGAAACCGAAACCCACCCACTGGTTGAACGCACTGCTGATGGTGAGCAGGTTGTCGGGCGACGGATAGCGCTGTGCAAGCCAGACGAAGAGCAGATCGCCAGCAACGACCGGAAGCGCGATGAGCAATGCCAACGACGCGATGAGAACGGACCACGAGAAGAACGGGACACGACGCATGTTCATGCCCGGTGCCCGCGTGGTGAGGATGCTGGTCGCCAGCGACACGACACCAGCGATGAGTCCGCCGATGACGAGTAGCACCGACAGTGTGAACAGTTCGACGAAACGCCCGTTGCCACCACCGGGGCCGCCGTTGTTGATCAGCGCGTACACCGCGAGACCGGCACCGATCAGCCACAACCAGAATCCAGCGGCTGCCACGCGCGGGAAAGCCAGGGAACGAGCACCAAGTTGCAGCGGAACGACCGCAAGCGCGATTCCGATGGTGAGTGGGGCGAGCGCCAAATAGGTGAGGCCGAAACGCTCGAGGGCGAACAGCTGGGTGAGCGAATCGGAACTGATCAGCGAGCTGTCCGAGATGCGTTCGATGCCAAGCAGCACTGCGACGACCGCAGCTGCCAAGAAGGCGACAGCGCCGGCGCCGATGTAGAGACGACCAATGCGCTTGTGATCGGTGGTGGTCAGCCACTCGGCAACGCACGCGAGGCCGGTGCCCGTCGAGGGGGCACTGCTCGCGGTGGTGTCGATGGTTGTCATAGGCAGAGGGCTCTTTCGTGCGAGGCGCGCGACTTGTTTGACATTACCCTGCGACCCTCCGCGGAACGGAAATCCTCATTGGGTTGAGCGAATCAGTACATCCGCCGTCATCGCGCCGAAGAGAAGGGTCACATAGGTGATGCTGTACGCAAAGACCCGCATCGAGCGTGCCGGCGTCGGGTTGCGGCCTAGGTCGAGCGTTCCCCATAGGAAGAGCGCACCGAGCAACACCGCCGAAACGCCGTACAGCACCCCGAGCTCGGCGATCGGCCAGAGCGCAATGGTGCCCACCACCATCAGCGCCGTGTAGCGCACCATCTTGCCGACTGTGACGCTCAGGGGGGCGACCGCCGGCAGCATCGGGACGCTCGCCGCCCGATAATCGTCGGCGTAGCGGATCGCGAGCGCCCAAAAGTGAGGGGGCGTCCAGAGGAACATGATCACAAACAGAACGACTGGCGCCCAGGTCACATTGTTCTGGACCGCAGCCCAGCCAACCAGCACTGGCACGGCGCCCGCGGCACCGCCAATCACAATGTTCTGCGTGCTCGTGCGCTTCAACCACAGCGTGTAGATGAAGACGTAGAACAGCGTCGCCGACAGGGCGAGTATCGCGGAGAGCAGATTCGCCCAGCGCCACAACACCGCAAACGCAATCGCCTCCAGCGCCACCGCAAAGACCATCGCCTCGCGTGGTTTGACGAGACCGGTCACGAGCGGCCTGCCCTGGGTGCGTGGCATCAGCGCGTCGATGTCGCGGTCGACGACCATGTTGATTGCATTCGCCCCGCCAGCAGCAAGGGTGCCACCCAGCAAGGTCACCAGCACGAGCGAGGTACGCGGCCACTCGCCAGCCGCCAGCACCATCGTGGGAACGGTCGTGATCAACAGCAGTTCGATGATTCGCGGTTTGGTGAGAGCAACGAAACCCGCCAGCCGCGTGGTCGGCGTGCGGCGCGAACTGTGCGCCACGCCGCCCGGTGCCAGCCGGGATGGAACGAGGGGTCGCGATCCGACAGCCATGGCCCCATCGTACGGGTACCTTGTCAGGTAATGCCCACTGTTGCCCCGGTCGAAGTCGACCAACCCGATATCTCCGAGCATGTGTCGGCCGATCGGCCCTGGATCGTTCTGGTCTGGAACGACCCGATCAATCTGATGAGCTACGTGACGTTCGTCTTTCAGAAGGTGTTCGGCTACAGCCTCGAGAAGGCCACAGAGCTGATGCTCGACGTGCACCACAAAGGTCGCGCAGTGGTCAGCAGCGGTGCCCGCGAGAAGGCCGAGATCGACGTCTTCAAGCTGCACGAGCACGGACTGTGGGCCACCATGCAACAGGACGACTAATGCAGCCACCCGTCGACGGGTTCTACGTCACGCCGGGCGGCCGCCGGATAGCCGCCACCGCCATCAGTTGGACGGCAACACGCAGCGGCGGGCCGGGCGGCCAGCATGCGAACACGACCGACTCAGCGGTCACCGTGACGATCGACGTTGCCGCGACCGGTCTGCCACCGGTCGTGATCGAACGGGTGGTGGCTGCGACTGGTCTCACAGTTGTCGCCACCTCGGCTCGGTCGCGATCGCAGTGGCGCAACCGGCAGTCGGCGTGGGCCGAGGCACTGGCGCGCCTCGACGAGGCTGCAGCCCCTCCACCGCAAGCACGGGCCGCAACTCGCCCGAGTCGATCCGCCCGCGAGACTCGCTTGCGCGACAAACGGGCCGCTAGCGAACGAAAGCGCGCTCGCCAACGGCCCGATCGAGAGAGTTGAACGAGTCAAGCTTTCGTCAAGCGCCTTCGCAGGCCGCGAAGGTGCAAACGCTGAGAGTAGTTCGTTGACACTCTGCGTGAGATTACTGTTATGCTCCCCCACAACAAGGGGGTCGTCCAGCATGGACGTGGCACAACTACAACTGGCACTCCCCACGACCGCCTTGCTGGTGCTGGTGATCGCCGTCTCTCGCACATTCGGACGCTCGCCGCACACCGAACTGCGCGCCGAGGACCTACCCGTTCGCCTCGGCGACGTCGTCGGCGCGTCGACGACCAAGCGCGACGTCAGCGACACGCTCAACTTGTTTCTGAATCACGTCGCGTTTCGAGAGCAGATGGGTGGCGCCGCAAGGCGCGGCGTCGTGCTTGAGGGTGCTCCGGGCACGGGCAAGACCTACCTTGCCAAAGCGTTGGCCGCGGAGGCTGGGGTTCCCTTCTTCTCGGTCTCGGCTCATGGGTTTCACTCGATGTTCGCCAGCCAGACCAACCGCAAGATCCGTGCGTACTTCAAAGCGTTGCGACGCGCGGCGCGCTCCAAAGGCGGTGCAATTGGTTTCATCGACGAGATCGAGGCGATCGGTGCCGCCAGCAACCGCGACGCTGGTACCAGCACGATCTACGAGTTGTTGCTTCAAATGAACAACTTTGCGGCACCGACTCAATCGCAACGCCTGCGCGACGGCATCGCACGAACGCTGAATCGAGCACTGCCGTACAGGCTTGCCATCCGACGCCGAACACCCCGAGAAGCCAACGTGCTAGTGATTGCTGCCACCAACCGCATCGCTGAGATCGACCCTGCGCTGCTACGTCCCGGGCGCTTTGATCGCACGATCCACTTCGACCTGCCACCACGCACCGATCGCTTGGAGATCGCCGAGTACTACCTCGCGCGCAAGAATCACGAGCTCTCGGTGTCGGCGGCGATGGTCGCCGACCTGACGGCGGGGTACACGCCGGCTCGCATCGAGCGATTGCTCGACGAAGCACTCATCGTGTCGTTGAGCGACGGGCGAGTGGCGATGAACCACCACGATGTGCTCGCTGCGCAAATGATCACTGAGGTTGGGCTTGCGCAAGAAGTTGGTTATCACCCCGACGAGCGCCGACGAGTCGCCATTCACGAAGCCGGCCACGCGCTGACCGCCGCGCTGACCGGCCGCGATGTGAAACTGGCGAGCATTCTGCGTCGCGCAGGCACCCTCGGCCTCGTCGCACACGACGAGGTCGACGAGCGATTCCTACAAACCCCCAGCGAAGCGCGCGACATGATGATGGTTGCGTTGGCGGGCCGCGCGGCCGAGATCCAAGAGTTCGGGGAAGCATCCAGCGGCGTGGCAGACGATTTGCACACAGCCACCACGATCGCCGCCGAACTGGTTGGCATGTTTGGCGCAAGCGACAGCCTGCTCAGCCTCGACGCAGCTGAGTCCCCCGGCAATCTGGTCGCCAAGGTGCTGCAGGACGCCTCATCGCGGGCAAAAGCCGAGGTCTTGCTGAGCGCCGCCGCCGACCGCGCCGCATGCGCAGTGCTGGAGCATCGGCGGGCATTGCTCGCCTTGGCCGATGCCCTCGTCGAGGAGGACGAATTGAGCGGCGACGAGGTTCACATCATCGTCGCCGGCGCACTCACCAGCTAGCAGGTGGGCGACAAGGCTCAGTCGTCCTTGTCCTTGTCCTTGTCCTTGTCCTTGCCTTTGTCCTTGCCTTTGTCCTTGTCCTTGTCCTTGTCCTTGCCTTTGTCCTTGTCCTTGTCCTTGTCGGACTCGACACTTGACGTCTCATCGTCATCGGACTCGTCGTCGTCAGCCTCAGACTCAGACTTCTTGTTGTCCTCAGACTTCTTGTTGTCCTCAGACTTCTTGTTGTCCTCAGACTTCTTGTTGTCCTCAGACTTCTTGTTGTCCTCAGACTTCTTGTTGTCGTCAGACTTCTTGTTGTCGTCAGACTTCTTGTCCTCAGACTTCTTGTTGTCCTCAGACTTCTTGTTGTCGGACTTCTTGTCCTCGTCCAGCTTGTCCTCAGCCTCAGACTCGTCGTCAGACCCAGACTTGTCGTCGTCAGAATCCGTCGTTCCCAGCACTGTGGCGCAGTACTCATCGATCGTCAGTTGCGCCTCGTCGGCTGCGGACTGCAGCTCAACAAACGATGAGTTGCTCGCATCCTTGGCCGAGCCACTTGTCCAGGCAGTGCACTTGCCGTAGTGGTCGACATCGCCGTTGTTGTTCTCAACGACAGTCGGCACAGCACCGTCGGGGGCGGCTTCGTCGTCGCCGGTCTGCTCGTCGGCATCGGTGTCGGTGTCTGCGCCGGTGTCGGTGTCGGCATCCTCTACGACCACGTCGTTGGGACTCTCGACAACCGCCTCCGTTGGTTCTTCCTCGAACATCGGAAGCGCGCCGCCAGCGGCGGCAGCGGTACCCGCGGCCAGCAAGGTGATTGCAAAGATGGTCATGGCCTTGCGGGTGATTCGGGTGGCGAACATCGGAGTACTCCTGGTTGCGTCGTGTACGGGTGCTGTCGTGAAGGTGGGGTTGAATGAATGGAACTGGGTGGCGGTCGGTGCGCTGACACGGGTGGCCTTGAGCTCGGCGCAGAACTGCTGCACACGGATGCCCGAGTCAGCAAGTTCGGAAGCGGAACCTCGCTGGCCGGCCGCCCGCAACACCTTGATGGCAGCACGAAGCTCCTCAGGTGCGAACTCGGGCGCGAGCCCACCGTCCACAAGGCCATCGGCCAAGAGCGGCAGTTTGTCGGTCACGAGAGATAGATCGCCGGCGCCGGCCGCGGAATTACACGATCTCGAAGAATCTCCTTGCGAGGGGCCTCTGCGAGAGCGTCTGCGAGGCACCGGATCGCCCGGTGTTGCGTCACCCGGACCCAGTTGGGTGATCGCCCCATCACTTCTGCGACCTGGCGCACGTCGAGCTGTCCGACCACTCGCAGTAGCAAGACCTCGGATTGGTCCTCGGAGAGTGACGATGTGATCACGTCGACAGCATCTTGACCTGTCAACTGCTCGATGGCCTCCGTTGCCGTGTCGCGGGAGCTCATCAAGCCGTGAAAGAACTCGCTGTCGGTCGGTGTCGCCGGTCGGCGCCCGGCCGACCGGCGGTGATCGGCTGCGCGTCGGCGGGCAATCGTGAAGACCCACGCCCTGAAGTTGGCAAGATCGCCGTCGAAGCCGCTGATGCCGCGAGACATGGCCAGCCAAACTTCGCCCGCCAAGTCGTCGGCTGCGCCCGGCTCGATACTGCGAAAGAAGCGCAGCAATTTGGGCTGCAGCTCACCGAAGAGCTGTTCAATCGCCCACTCCTCACCCAATTTGGCCGCGCCAAGAACGTCGGGGAACGACGCTGGGTCAAGAGGCGCGCGAACAGAGGCCATGCGAACTGCTATCGGCAGCGTGACCAGCATGATCAAGCGCCAATCTTGAAATTGACACGCCCCAGACGAAGCCGACTGCCTAACGTCGACCAACATGTCTCACGTGACCTACCGGATGGCCGACAGGTCAGATCTGCCAGCGCTGTGCAAGCTGATCAACGAAGCCCATCGCGCCGACAACAACCCGGAGGTCGTCGAGTTGCAGGAGCTCACCGAAGACCTCGACGACGCTGGCGACCTGACCGCCAACGTTCGGGTGGCCGTCCGCGACAGGCAACCTGTCGGCTACGTGCGAACGATGCACTTTCCCAGCGAAGAGTTGTGGGAACGCTGCTACCTGACTGGCGACGTACACCCCGACCAACGCGGGCAAGGTATCGGACGGACGCTGATCGCGTGGGGAGTCGAGCGCGGGTCAACGCTGTTGCGCTCGTCAGGCAGCTCGCTACCGAAGTACCTGCGTGCTCAGGTCGACAACGAGAACACGCCGACGCGCCGACTCTTCGAGCGACTCGGCTTCCGCGAGGTTCGCAAGTTCGAGGATCTTCTGCGCCCGTTGACCGACTTACCCACAGCGCGCGAACCGGACGGGGTGCGAATTGAGGTCTGGCCCGACGACCGCGACGACGAGATTCTGTGCGTAAAGAACATCGCCTTTGCCGATCACTGGGGCTCGACCCCGACTACGCCCAGCACTTGGAACACGATGGTGCGCGGCTTCGGCAGCATTCCAGATCGTTCGTTCGTTGCCCTCGACGCCGACGACCGAGTCGTGGCGTACTCGCTGAACCGCCGCTACGAGGCTGACGACGAAACGCTTGGCCGACGCGATGGTTGGATCGACAACCTTGGCGTTCTGCCCGAATGGCGCGGCCGCGGTATTGCGTCGGCATTGATCGTTCGATCGCTGCACGCGTTCGCCAGCGCCGGGCTCACACATGCGTCAATCGGCGTCGACAGCGAGAGCCTCACTGGAGCTGTCCGGTTGTACAAGTCGCTCGGATTCGAACTGAACCGCGGGGGAGTAACGCTGGAGATCGTCATCGAAGGACCCGAATCCTGACTCAGTAGCATTGCGGGTATGGACTACACCGTCACACCGCTTGCTGACATCGCTCCCCAGGTCGCAGCTGCACGTGCCGCATTCGAGACAGGAACGACGCGACCGCTGGCGTGGCGAAAGGCGACACTCGAGCGCCTGCGCGATTTGGTGCAAGAGCGCGAGAAGCAACTGCTCGACGCGTTAGCGGCCGACTTCGGCAAGCCCCGTTTCGAGGCGTGGACGACCGAGCTTGGTTTCATCACCGGTGATATCAACCACACGCTCGCTCACCTCAGCTCGTGGATGCAACCCGATCGCGTGGCTACTCCGTTGGCATTCAAGCCAGGCACATCACACATCGTCTCCGAGCCGCTCGGTGTGACCTGCGTGATTGCCCCTTGGAACTATCCGGTACAGCTCTTGCTGTTGCCGGTGGTGGCGGCGATTGCTGCTGGCAACTCCGTTGTTGCAAAGCCCAGCGAGCTGTCGCCGCACGTGGCGGTCGAACTGGCAGCGTTGTTCGACGCACTCGGCGACGAGGCAGTGAGCATGGTGCAGGGCGGCGTTGCCGAAACCACCGAGCTCCTCGGGCAACGCTTCGAACACATCGTGTACACCGGCAACTCGCGTGTCGCCCGCATCGTGATGCGGGCCGCAGCCGAACATCTGACCCGCGTGACGTTGGAGTTGGGGGGCAAGAGCCCTGCGATCGTCAGTCGTAATGCGAACGTCAACGTCGCCGCCCGACGAATCGCGTGGGGCAAGTTCATGAATGCCGGTCAGACATGCATCGCACCCGACTACGTCCTGATCGAGCGCCCCGTTCACGACGAGTTCGTGGAGGCGGTCGCCACCCACATCGAGGCCTTTTACGGCAGCGATCCACAGGTCAGCCCCGATTACACGCGCATCGTCAACGCGCCTCATTTCCATCGGCTCGAGAAACTGCTCGATAGCGGCACCATCGCAATCGGCGGCACTACCGATGCCGACACTCGCTACATCGCGCCAACGGTCCTCACTGGAGTTTCCGCCGACGCGCCGGCGATGGGCGAAGAGATCTTCGGTCCGATCCTGCCAGTCATCGCTGTCGACTCGTTGGCTGAAGCGATCGCCTTCGTGCAACGGCGAGCCCACGAGGGCGACAAGCCACTTGCATTGTACGCATTCAGTGAGAAAGACGCCGAGAACGACCAAGTGCTCGAAGGTACGACCAGCGGCGGAGTGTGTGTCAACGGCACACTGCTGCACTTCAGCAACCCAAACCTGCCCTTTGGTGGTGTCGGCGAGAGCGGCATGGGTGCACTGCACGGCAGGTTCGGTTTCGACACCTGCAGCCATCGCCGCGGCGTTCACGCGCGCAGCACTCGTCTCGACCCATCGATGCTGTACCCGCCGTACACGGCCAAGAAGCAGAAGCTCGTTCGGCGCGGCATGACAATGACCGATCCGCGCGACCTTGGCGCCAAGCTGCGCGGAAAGCTACGGGGTAAGTAGCGCGATCAGGTGGTGCTGCATCGCTTCGATGCCGGTGCCTTTGGCGGCACTCGCCCACATGATGTCGCCCTCTGCGAGCGAGCAACCGGCAGCAAGTTGCTTGCGACGCGTGGCCAGCTTCGATGGTCGCACCTTGTCGAGCTTGGTTGCGACGACGGTGTGTGGGACTTGGTTCGCACGTAACCAATCGAGCATCTGTATATCGAGCTTGGTGGGGCCGATCTCGCCATCGACCAAGACGAGCACTAGGTCGAGGCCTTCGCGCTCCAAGAGGTAGCCCTCGATCATCGCTCGCCAGCCAGCGCGCTCGCGGCCGGGGACCTTGGCGTATCCGTAGCCGGGAAGATCGACGACCGTGCCACCCGTCGGTAGACGGAACAGGTTCAGTAGCTGTGTGCGACCGGGTGTGTTCGAAACCTTCGCCAGTTGACGGTGATTGGCGAGGGCGTTGATCAGTGATGACTTTCCGACGTTGCTGCGGCCCACAAACGCGACCTCGCACGGAGTCTCCGGCAGATCACTGTGACTCTTTGCCGAGGTCACGAACGTCAGGTGCAGCGGCATCCGGGCCACGGTAACGCGCTGAGTAGCGTCGGCCACGTGCCATTGCTGCCGTCGCAAACTCACGCCGATGCTCGCGTGTTGTTGGCGACAAGGGCGGCACGCGGCTTTGTCGACGGATTGATCAGTGTTGCAATCGCAGTCTTGTTGCCCTTACTCGGCTTCTCCACGCTCCAAGTCGGGGTGACGGTCACCGGCATGCTGCTCGGATCGGCGACAGTGACCCTGCTGGTTGGTACGCGAGGCAATGGAATCCCGCGGCGAACACTGCTTTTCGCAGGGGCCGCGATCATGGTCGCCAGCGGCCTGGCGTTCGGTGCCTTCACACAGTTCGCCGTGCTACTCGTCGTAGGTGTCCTAGGAACACTGAATCCGACATCGGGTGACGTCAGCATGTTCTTGCCGCTCGAACAATCGCTGCTCGCAGCAACGACCCCCGCTACATCGCGCACAGCGCTGTACGCGCGCTACGCCTTCGTCGGAGGATTGGCCGGCGCGCTCGGGTCGCAAGCGATTGCGATTCCTGAGGCAATCGCGGCCAACACGTCAATTTCTCAAGTCGCTGCGCTACGTGCTTGCTTCGTTGTGTACTCGGCGACGGGTGTCGTCGTCTGGCTGATGTATCGCTCATTGACGCAGGAGACCGAAGCTGGCGGCGCGCCCACAACTCCGCTTGGGCCCTCGCGCGCGGTCGTCTATCGCCTCGCCGCGCTGTTCGCTCTCGACTCGTTCGGCGGCGGCTTCGTTGTTCAGTCACTGCTGGTGCTGTGGCTCTTTCAGCGCTTCGAATTGTCGGTCAACGCCGCTGGCACGTTGCTGCTCATCACCGGCATCTGCAGCGCGGCCTCGGGTTTCGTCGCGGCCTGGCTGGCACAGCGAGTTGGACTCGTGCGCACGATGGTCTTCACGCATCTTCCGGCCAACATCTTCTTGATTGCTGCTGCGTTCATGCCTTCGATGTCGTGGGCGCTGACGATGTTGATTCTGCGCAGCCTGCTGAGTCAGATGGATGTTCCTGTGCGCACCTCGTACGTGATGGCGGTGGTTTCGCCTCCCGAGCGTGCCGCAGCAGCGAGCGTCACCAACGTTCCCCGCAGTCTCGCTGGCGGAATCTCGCCGACGCTTGCTGGGTGGATGTTGCAGAGCAGTTCGTTCGGCTGGCCGCTGATTGTCGCTGGCACCTGCAAGATCGTCTACGACCTCTTGCTGCTCGCCGGCTTTCGGCATCGACATCCTGCTGAAGGGAACTAGCGGGCGAGGTAAGCGTCGAAACGGTCGGTGCTGAGCAGGCGACGATCGTGAGTAATTAGGCAGCCGCTGTAGCCATCTCGCTCGGCGAGCCAGTGCAGTCCCTCGATACCCATGATGAACAGCGTGGTCGCATACGCGTCGGCGTCGGCTGCGTTCGGCCCGATGACAGTTGCGCTGGCGAACTCGTCGACAGGACGACCAGTTCGCGGATCAACGATGTGCGCACCACGTTCGTAGGTGCCACTGGTAGCTACCGCCGTCGCACCCGCGACCCACACTGTCAGCGCCACCTTCGTTGCCGAAGCTGGATCGCGCACGCCGATGCGCCACGGCTGCCCCGTCGGTGCTCTGCCACCGACGGCAACATCACCGCCGGCGTTGATACAGAAATCGTGCGCGGCGCGGCTGCGCAGTAGTTCAGTGGCTCGCTGCACCGACCAGCCCTTGACGTAGCCACATGGATCGAAGCGTGTTCCATTCGGCGACGGCAGCGACCACACGTCGAAGACGCCATGCGTCCTGACGCGCAGTTCGTCACAGGAAGACAGGACGGCACGAACATCGTCACTCACGTCGTCGTGGGTCACCTGCAAGTCGCCGCGGCCAATGCGACTGATCGTGCTGTCAAGGGCGAAGGGGCTGAACACCGCGTCGACATGGCGAAACCAGTCGACCAGCTCGTTAATGACGGAACCGTCGTCGACCCCAACGACGTCGATGCTGATGGCCGTGCCCATCACGTGCTCGACGTGATGCAAGATGGCTGGCGAACCCATCACAGCATCCATCGACGTCAGGCTGCGGCTGCCGCAGACGCAGCGTCAAGCGCAGACTGCAACGAAGTGCTGTAGCTCTGCCACGTGTAGGTCGCACCCGACACCGAGTCGATGTCGGCGGTTTGCCCCGCGAGAGCATCCGCGGTCAACTCCGGTAGCGCTCGCTCATTGATCGATTCGCTGCGACGGTCGCCGTCGGGGAACGAGAGCACCTGCACGTCGGTGACAGCACCACCGGTGACGACAATCTGCACCTGCACAGTTCCCCACCGGTTGCTGGCGGGTTCACCAACAAACACACCATCTGCCAGCAGTGTCGGTGCTGGCCCAGCCGATGTTGTCGCCGTGGTCGTGGTCGTTGTTGTGTTTGGCGTCGTTGTTGGAGCAATTGTTGGGGCAGTTGTTGGCGTTGTCGTTGGGGCAGCTGTTGGCGTCGGAGCGAGGGTGGATTGTTTTCCGTCTTGCTCCGCGAACAGTGCAGCCAACCCCACTGTCGCGGTCGCGCTGAGTGCGAGCGTCATCACCTTGGCGCCGCGAGCCGGTTTCATGGCGCCCCCAATCGCCGCCGGGGCGAGCCGAGGCTGGCGACCCGAATAGCAAGTGCGTACATTGCAATTCCCACCAGCAACGCCAGTGTGCGCGTGCCGGTGACCGAGGACGCATCGCTGCCCGACTGATAGCCGTGCACCGCCGTCAGCGCGATCGCTGGCAACGCCAACAAGTGCACGAGGTGCCATGCCTTACGCGGCAAGCGACGACGAACGCGCGTCACCGACGGCAACACAACCACTGCGAACAGCCAGGTGGCGATGACGCCCCAGCCGATCGCCCAGCCGACTTCACCACTAGGAACAAACAAATCGATCACACGTAGCCCAGCGTCGGTGTCGAGCACTGAGACCAGCATGTGGAGACCGATGAAACCCAACGTCAGTCCACCGAGCCAGTTGTGGAGCGAAAGCCACCAGTTGGGTCGCCGACGGTTGCCTGTGTTGCGAGACGAAAACAGCAGGCCCCACAAGAGTGAGGCGACGGCCAGGACCGCAGCGACGATGCCTGTCGATCGGCTGAGGTACCACATCCAGGAATTCATAAATGCAGTCTGACGAGCAAAGGTGAGAGTTCTATGAGGAGATGGTTGTACGACTACTTGTTCCGGCCACGACTCATCGACGCAGCAACTGCTCGGCGGCGGCTTCGATTTCGCCCTCGCTGAGCAGCACCAACTTCGCCGCATCGCCAAGGGGAATGAAGCTGTCTTTGCTCGCGACGCGGGCCATTCGTCCGCGAAAGCCGTGGTCGACGAGCGTGGCGAGCACGCCCTCGGCGACTCCTCCCGACAAGCGTGTTTCGTCGACCACCAACACCTTTCCGGTGGCGTTCGCCTCACGCAGCATGTCGTCGACAGGCAACGGGCTGATCCAACGCAAATCGACGACCCGCACCTTCTTGCCGCGCTCACCTAACCGAGCCGCAACCCGCAACGACATGTAGAGACCGTTGCCGAAGGTCAAGATCGTCAGATCCTTGCCCTTCCCGTAGGTACGCGCCACCCCGATCGGAACGTGCACGCTGCGATCGGGGTTGGCCAACCAACCGCGATCACCAGCGCCCAGCATGTCGGTGGTGTGATAGCGAGCGATCGGCTCGACGAAGACGCCGACGGTGCCATCGAGTCGAGCGCTCGCAGCCAACGTGCGCAGCATGGCCGCGGCATCGTCGGGCCGTGCGGGCACCGCCACCACAACACCGGGAAGGTCGCGCAGCACGGTCAACGAGTCGTCGTTGTGGAAGTGACCGCCGAACCCTTCCTGATAACCGAGGCCCGCGATGCGCACGATCATGCCGTTGCGGTACTGCCCGTTAGAGAAGAACTGCAGCGTCGCCGCCTCGCCACGCAGTTGATCTTGCGCGTTGTGGAGGTACGCCAAGTACTGAATCTCGGCAATCGGCAAGAAGCCGCTGATTGCCGTACCAAGCGCCAACCCAAGAATGCTGGTCTCGTCGAGCAGCGTGTCGAAAACTCGCGCTGCACCCGCTTGCGCGAGCAAGCCTTTCGTGACGCCGTAGACGCCACCCTTAGCGGCCACGTCCTCGCCGAACAAGATCACCTCCGGATGATCACGGAGCAATTCGGAGAGCGTGACGTTGATCGACTGCGCGAGCGTCATCGGAGTGGTCGTTGTCGCGGTCGTGGTCGCACCAGTCGGTATTTCGTCGCTTGCGCCCAGAGCAAGGACCGCGCGCGCGACCTCCTGCGGACTTCTCGGTGCCAGCGGTGCCATCACGACGTCGGCAGTCTTCAGTTGCGCCAGTTCGGCCACCGCCACCGCAGTGTCGTACACCGTCGCGCGGAGTTGATCGTGGCGGGCTGCGAGGCTGGCACCGGTTTGAGTTCCGCTGGCAACCAGCGCACGCGCGGTCGCCACGATTGGGTCGCGCGCAGCATCGGCGCGCAGTTCGGCGGGAGTGCGGTACGCAGACTCGACATCGGTTCCTGCGTGTCCGCCGAAGCGGACGGTACGCAGATGCAAGAAGGCAGGTTGTCGCCGCGTTCGCACCCAATCGGCGAGCTCGGCCGTCAGTGCGAGCACCGCCTGCGGGTCGCTGCCGTCGACAGTTTCGTAGCGGAGATGTGCTCGCTTCGAGTACGCCGTCGCGATCCAGTCGGTCGGCGTGCGCACGCTGATTCCAAGCCCGTTGTCCTCGCAGACAAACAGCAACGGCAACGGCAAGCGCTGATGCGCGCAATGCACGGCGGCGTTGATCGCTCCGGTGGCGACCGAGTGGTTGGCTGACGCGTCGCCGAAGGAACAGACCGCGAGGGCATCGGCAGGCCAAGGTGAAGCGAGGCCGAGGCGAGCACCGCGCCCTATCGCGAAGGCAACACCCAGCGCGCGTGGCAAGTGGGAAGCGATCGTCGAGGTCTGCGGGATGATCGCCAGATCGTGACGGCCGAAGACCTTGTGACGGCCACCGGAGATCGGTTCGTCGGTCGCGGCGACAACTCCCGCGAGAATGTCGCGGACTCCGCCGAGGCCAGCGCGGGCGAGATAGAAACCACCACTGCGGTAGTGCAAGAGTGCCGGATCCGTGGTGCGCAGCGCCATCGAAACCGCGGCGTTGCTCTCGTGCCCCGCAGAACTGATCGTGTAATAGCCCTTGCCCTGGCTACGCAACCAACGTGCTGCGAGGTCGCAATGGCGACTGGCCACCTGCACGTCGAACAACCGATCGAGCTCATCGACCGGGGCACCTGACGACACGGCGGGCGCGCCAACCGGCTGCACCTGCTCGTCGAGCGCGAGTAGCGCACTGTGCAGCGAGGCTTCCAACGCGCTGCGTGCGGGGTCGATCATGACCACAGCTTGCCAGGCGTCAGACGTCAGACGTCGATCCGATAGCGCACGACAACGAAGTCGCCACTGGGTTGCACGACGGCCCGATAGCGGTTGATGAGGGCGCGCATCGCCACATTCTCGCGGAGCACGTCGGCGTAGATGCGACGCAAACCACGCTGGCGGGCGAGCGCGAGCAAGGCGTCCATCAGCCGCGTACCCACGCCCAGGCCGTGGTACTCATCGATCACGGTGACCGACAACTCGGGAGGGCCTAGTGGCTGGCCGTCGGCCGAGTGCGCCATCCAGCGCGCGACCCCAATTGCCTTTCCCTCCGGGTGATCTGCTTCGCGGCGAGCTGCGTCGAATGCCAACACGGCTGCGTTGATCACGCCATCTACCTCGCTCAGCCGCTCTCTCATAGAGCTCGGCAGCTCGCGCATCGCGGTGAAGAAACGCAGGTGGCGTGACTCGGGGCTGAGCTCCTGGAACGCTTCGTCGAAGTAGCGATCGAAGTCCGGGCGGGTGGCCTCGCGGGTGACGATGAGGGGGGAAGCGTTGATGCTTCCATTGTGCCGGAACTGCGCGGCCCCGCCAGTGCGACGGTTGACACGTCGCTGGTGCCGCGCAGTTACCGACTACCTCACTACTTGATCTTGTCGACAGCCTTCTTGGCCTGATCGGCCGCTGCTTCCACCTTGTCGTCAATTGAGTCCGGTGTCTTGCTCTGAATCGCGTCGGCAACCTTGTCGATCATGTCGTCTGTCTTGCTCTTGTTACCGCCGAGCAAGCTCTTGATCTTGTTTAGAAAACTCATTTGTGGGAAGTTCCTCCAGGAAATCCGCGCGTCTCGCGGTCAAGCATGTTGGCACACGCTCGCAAACGCAGTCCAAACGGAAGGGCGGCTCAATTGCATTCCGTGCAGTGGACGTCCTCGACTGGGGTGCCGGCCACGAGTGCGGCGACCCAATCGCGCAGCGAGACGCCGTTCAACGTCTCGCTGTAGAAACCCGCCTGACCCAGCACCGTGTGCCGATCGCCGGGCGAGATGTAGCTGTACAGCGTGACGCCCGACGCTTCGATCTGGGTTTCGTTGAGATCGATCAGCGTCAACAGTTCGTCAGCGTCGAAGCCGGCAAGGTTGCCGAAGAAGACCTGTGTCTCGTCGTAGGCGTAGTCGTGACGGGCGAACGTAATCTCCGGCGCGTGGGCACCCGCACGGATGAACAGCCCGGGGAGGCTCCAGTTTTCGGCTGTCACGTCGGCATTCGTCGGCCAGTCGGGCACAGCACCAAGCGTCCCCCACAACCCGCCGATACCGGCATTGAGTGCTGCGAGGTCCGGGTAGGCGCCGGAACCGTCGGCGATGACAGTGATGCGGGCATCAGGAAGTTGGTCGTGCACCAATCCTGCATACAGCGGTGCCGGCGCCGAGCCACCGCTCTCGCCGGCGACCACCACCTCGCTTGCGTCGGGGAAGAGTTCCACCAGGGTGTCCAACGCGGCACTGCCATTCACAAAACCGTTGTGGTGAACCACAATGTTTTCGCCACTTGCGTTCGGCCCGTAGTCGTGCACAGCGGTACCGAGGTGAACGTCGCCGGTGCAATACGGCACAAGCACTACCGAGTAGTCGGCGAACGGGTTGTCGGCGTTGTCGAAATCAAAGATGCCTTCGCCGTCAGCGAGTGCCACTGGTGGCGAGTCCTCGGTGGTGTAGCTGCGCGCGGCAGGATCGCACGTCTCCAAGCTGAAGCAGGCGCCGCCGCCGCGGAAGAAGAACATCACCTTCGCCGGATCGGCCTTGCGCACGAAGAAGGAGAACTCGCTGCCATCACCGCACTTGCAGTCGGCGGGGGCGACGATCTCTTCCCACTCGGCGGGTGCTGCGGCGGTAGTCGTCGGGGCTTCCGTCACAACCGGCGCCTCGGTTGGCGTCGGTGCCTCGGTGTCGGCAACGGACGCCGCCGTGGTCTCGGAAGACGACTCGTCGTCGTCGCCACAGGCCAGTGGGATCAACGCCAGAACAGCAACAAGGGCGAGACGGGCGTTCTTCGAAAATGACATGCCGCGACGGTAGCGCCGACGACTACGGGTTGACGAAGATTGACGTGTCGAGGATTGCGTGGCAGCCGACGGTGCCATCGACAACCTGAGTCACGCCGAAGTCAACTGCCACCGAGCACAACGAGTCACGGCTCGCCCAGCCTGGCCGGTGGCAGCGCTCGGTCTGGACACCTAGTCAAGATTTCCACCGACTCGTTCCCTGACCTCGGTGATCCGGCTGGCAAAGCTTGCCCCAGCGACCGAGAGCGCGACGGCGAGGAGCACCAGCCCAAATGCCGTGATGTCGAGTGATGCGAGTCCGAGGACGTTGCGCAGCGCTGGGGTCGTGACAGTCAGTAGTTGGAGTAGCACACTGCATCCGACAATCCAGTTGAGGGTCGTGTTTCTTGCCGGGCGTGCCGTGATGTGCCGTGATGGGTAGACGAAGGCGAGTTGGGCTAGGGACTCGTAGAGGAAGACGGCGGTGACGGTTTCGGCGCCGCCGTAGTCAAGTGTTGGGAGTCCGAAGAACAGCACGAGCCCGAGTGCAGCTTTAAGGGCGCCGGTGGTGAGGATGAAGCGGATACCGCTGCGCGTGAGCAACGGTGCGGACGGCGGCCTGGGCCGACGGAGCATCACACCAGGGTTCCGGTCGAGTCCAATGGCCAGTGCCGGTGGGCCGTCGGCGATGACGTTGATCCAGAGTAGTTGGGCGGCGGTGAGTGGCACGAGGAGGTCGCCAACGCTGTCTCGGAGGTTGAACACCGCCGCGCCGGTGACGCCGATAGCGACGAGGAGCACCAGAGCAACGTTCGTCGAGAACAGGAATCGAAGGAACTTCTGGATGTTGTCGTAGATGCTGCGGCCTTCTTCTACGGCTGCTGCGATGGTCGCGAAGTTGTCGTCGAGGAGGACCAGATCGGCGACTTCTCGGCTGACGTCACTGCCTCGCGCGCCCATCGCTACACCTACGTCTGCACGCTTGAGGGCGGGCGCGTCGTTGACGCCGTCACCGGTCATCGCCACGACTTCGCCTTTGGCCTTCAAGGCCTCGACCAACGCGAGTTTATGCTCGGGGCTCAAGCGGGCGAACACGTCAACACCGTCGACCGCTTCGATGCGCTCGTCAGCGGTGAGGGCGACGAACTGCTCGCCGGTGAGGACGCGTTCGGCTCGGATCCCGAGCTTGCCAGCGATCGCCGCCGCGGTGGTGGGGTGGTCACCGGTGATCATCAGCACTCTGATTCCAGCGGCCTGGGTGGCGGCGATGGCGGCTGGCACCTCGGCACGCGGCGGGTCCCACATCCAGACCGCGCCGAGCCAGATGACATCATCCTCGTTGTCGTCGGGGGACCAGGCCAGCCCGAGGACCCGGTATCCGTTAGATGCTGCCTCGTCGATCCGTCGGGACCACTCGGCGCGCTCCATGTCGTCGAGCCGGCTGCGGTCGAGCAGCACTTCGGCAGCACCCTTCAAGTAGGCGACGTCGTGTCCGTCCTCGGTGACCGTGACCCGCATGTACCGCCATGCCGAGTCGAACGGTCGTGACGAACGTCTGGGGGAGAGCATCCGGATCGCGATCGGGTCGACGCCCTCCGTCGCGGCGAACTGGTACAGACCGATTTCCATCGGATCACCGATCTCGCCGTCTGGCTCTGCATCCGCGGCGAGCACCATCGCACGCAGGGCTCGCGGACGATCCGTGGAGTCCAGCTTCTGCACAGTCATCTTGTTCTCGGTGAGCGTTCCTGTCTTGTCTGTCGCAATCACCGTGACCGAGCCGAGCGCTTCGACTGCGGACAGTTTCCGCACGACTGCTCGACGTTTCGACATCCGTTCACTTCCGAGAGCGAGCGTCAGCGTCACTACTGCTGGTAACCCCTCGGGGACCGCTGCAACTGCAACCGCGACAGCGAACAAGACGACCTCGTGAAATCGGTTGATGCCCTCCACGGCAAGTCCGAGGACGCCGAGCACGACGGCGAGCGCCGCCACCCACCGGGCGATCCGATGACCGAAGTGATCGAGACGGCGTTCGAGCGGCGTGCGTTCGGCCTTCATCGACCCCAACATCGTCGCGATGCGTCCCATTGCGGACGCCGACCCGGTTCTGAGGACCTCAAGCCAGGCCAGCCCACGAACTGCCAGCGTGCCTGACATGAGTTCATCGCCGACGGCACGCTCGACCGGGACAGACTCGCCCGTGAGGAGCGACTCGTCAACTTGAACGCCCTGCTCCCCGACAACGACACCGTCTGCAGGAATCCGATCCCCTGCCTCGACCCGCACGACATCACCGGGTACCAGCAGGGAGGCATCAAGGTGTGCGAGGTGTCCGTCGCGAAGCACCCACACCTGTGGCGCTGCGAGGTCGCGAAGCCGAGCGAGCGCGCTCTCGGCCCGATACTCCTGCCACACCCCCATCGCCGTGTTGAGCACCAAGATCACCGCGATGGCCAGCGATTCGAACGGCCACCCGTGAGCACCCTCGGAGATCCAATTCGCAACATCGAACGCCAAGGCGAACAACAGGATGTAGATGATCGAACTGCGCAGTTGTCGTATCACACGGCTCCACCATCGCTCCGCAGGTGAGTTCGGGAGCGCGTTGTGTCCCACGCGGGCAAGACGCGCCGCAGCCTCTGAGGACGTCAGACCGGTCGGTACTTCGCTCATCGCTGTCCCGCCCGTTTCAGGTGAGACGGACCCGTTCGAGATGGCGTGGGACAACCGCGTCCCAGTCGAGCCTGTCCTCAATCGCGTCGTGGAGCAAGCTTGACGCATCCGGTTCACCGTGCACGAGGTAGGTGGTGTCAGGTGGTCGGGTGGCCGAGCCGAGCCAGCTGACCAGTTCGTCGTGGTCGGCATGCACTGAGAAGCTGGGAATGTCGACGACCTCAGCGCGGACCCGCACGTAGCTGCCGAACATCTTGATCTCCGATTGGCCGTCCGCCAGCGCCCGCCCCCTCGTTCCTGCCGCCTGGAACCCGACAAGGATCACCGTGTTGCGTCGATCGGGCAACATTCGTGCGAGATGGTGCAGCACCCGGCCGCCCGTGGCCATGCCGGAAGCTGACACGATGATGACCGGGAAACGAGTGTTGGCGATCGCTTTAGAGTCCTGCACATCGCGCACTTCGATCAGTTGACCGGTGTCGAACGGGTCGTCATGATCGTGCCACACGGGCTGCACGTCGGCAGCACCACTGCGGATCGCGTCGCGGTAGACCCCGAGCGCCCGCAACGCCATCGGGCTGTCTACATACACCGGTAGACGCGGGATCGCACCCGCCTGCATGAGCTCGCGCAAATGGAACAGCACCACCTCGGTCCTGTCCACAGCGAACGCAGGGATGAGCACACTGCCACCTCTTCCGGCCGTGCGGGTGACCGCGTCGCGGAACCGATCCAACGCCCCCGCGTCGTCATGCTGGCGACCACCGTAGGTCGATTCCATCACGACCACATCCGCCCCGTCAGGAAGCGCAGGTGGCACCAGCAGGGGATGGTTCACTCGACCGAGATCACCGGTGAACAAAACCGTCCGGCCGCTCTCAATGAGCCGGATGGTGGCCGTAGCCGAACCAAGAATGTGACCCGACGGTCGCAGCTGAACCTCGATCCCCGCGGCGAGTTGCACCCATTCGTTGAACGAGTGGGCGTCGATCTGGTCGAGGGAACGGACGGCATCGGCCTCGGTGTACAACGGCAGTGCCGGGCGGTGCTTGGAGAACCCCATCCGATTCGCAAACTCCGCCTCCTCCTCCTGCAGGTGGCCACTGTCGGGCAGCACGATCGCTGCAAGTCGCGCTGTGCTCTCGGTGCAGATCACTCGCCCACCAAACCCCTCTCGGCACAGCCGTGGCAGGTAACCGATGTGGTCGATGTGAGCATGGGTGACCACGATCGCGTCGATCGAGCCGGGGTCAAGGGGAAACGGTGCCCAGTTGCGCAGCCGCAGATCCTTCAGGCCTTGGAACAAACCACAGTCGACTAGCACCCTGGCGTCGGGGGTGTCGACCAGGAAGCGGCTGCCTGTCACCGTGCCGGCCGCGCCGAGAAAGCTGAGCATCGGTACGACCGGACGCGGCCACTCAGCGTACGACTCCCCCTCCCTCACGATCTCCTGGTCCCTTAGCCTCGTGGACTTTTCTCGCCTCATCGTTCGCCCTTTGTTGACGGATCGGCTTGATCTCGATCGGCTGCGGGCACGATCGCCACCGGCCGATCACTGTGTTGAGCGAGATAGCTGGCCACGCTGCCCAACAGAAGGACCTCGAGCGCACCGGTCCCTCGGGCACCGGCAACGATCATCGAGGCGTCGCTGTCACTGGCCACTTGCTCGATCAGCACACGCGGATCGATCATGCTGATCACGGAACGGCACTCGATGCCAGCGGCGGCGGCGGTTTGACACTGGCCGTCCACGACGGCCTGACCGTGCTGTCGGAGCTGGTCGATGACCTGGCCAGCCAACTCCGTGGGCGGGGGATTGAAACCGTGAACCGCGGTGATTGAAGCACCGGTCGCCTGTGCTGTCGCCACCGCCCACCTCATCGCCGCCGACGCGTTCGCCGAACCGTCAACCCCGACGACGATCGGTCCGCCATCGCGGGCTGGCTTCGCCGGCACGACGATCACCGGGCACGGCGCGTGCTCGGCGAGGCGTCGGCTCACCGAACCCAGCAGACGAGCGGTGACGGCGCCGAGACCGCGCTGGCCCACCACGAGCGCGGTAGGTCGCATCTGCCTCGCAACGCGCAACAACGCCAAGTCGGCCGGTCCTCGTTCAGCCAACACCTCAACGCGTTCCCCGTCCGCTCCCAGCACCTCACGAACGAACTCGGCCACGTCAGCCACGACAACTTCATCAACCTCGTCGGCACCGCGCAACGCCGCCCCGCCCGGCAGCACCGCCATCGACGGATACTCCCAAGCCCTCACAACACACAAGGGATCGGCCATCGCTCTCGCGAAGTCGCATCCCCACCGCAGCGCGACACGTGAGCCGTCCGACCCGTCGACTCCGACGACAGACACCATCACCAGACCTCCCAGACGGCGTGCACATACAAAACATCCGCCTCTCCAAATGATGGAATAGCGCGTCAGGAATCGACAGAGTCAAACGTCCTCACTCCGCTGGCCACCGGGTTTGGGACCTTCGGCTCTGGGTCACGACTCCCCGACCGGGGAGAGTTGCTTCGGATAGCAAGCTCCGCGAAGGAAGCGTCGATGTCGAACCTACCTATTTTGCTTGCAGGGGTTGGGTTTGCAGCGGTCGGCGGTGACCTGTTCGTTCGCGGGGCGGTGGGGCTCGCCACTTGGGCGCGAATTCCCGCCCGGCTCGTCGGCGTGACGGTGGCCGCATTTGCTACCTCGACGCCGGAACTCTCGGTCGGCGTTCAGTCGGCCGCAATTGCGCGCCCAGAACTAGCGCTGGGTGACGCGCTGGGCAGCAACGTCGTCAACGTTGCGGTGGTGCTCGGGATCGTGTTGTTGCTCGGCCCGTTGCAGGCATCACGTCGCGAGTTGCGACGCGAACTGACCTTTGCGGCGGCGGCTCCGATACTGACCTTGCTGGCGCTCGTGGACGGCCGTCTCGTGCGGGCCGAGGCAGTGGTCTTGTTGATTGTGTTCATCGTCTGGCTCGGCGCTGTCGCTCGCCAGGCGCTGCAGGAGAGGTCCACCGTTGACAACGTCGTCGGTGAGCGGTCCGGATGGCGGGCGATGGGCCTCGCTGTCGCGGGACTGATCGCGTTGATCGTCGCCGGACGCATGATCGTGGTGGCGGCGAAGGCGATCGGAGCCGATCTGGGCCTGGACCCATTCGTGGTCGGAGCAACACTCGTCGCGCTGGGAACATCGTCACCGGAGTTGGCCACCGCGGTTATCTCTCGCCGGCGAGGCCACAGCGACGTGGGTGTGGGAACGGTGCTGGGCAGCAACGTCTTCAACAATTTGTGGATCGTTGGAGTCGTCGCGCTACTCCACCCGGTGCGCACCTCGGCATCCGAAGTGGCGCTCTCGGTTGGGGCCTGCCTGGTGGCGCTGTTACTGGTGGTGCCGAACGCGTCCGGGCTGGTGCCTCGCTGGCGGGGAGGTGTGCTGCTGATCTTGGCAGCACTGTACGCGACGAGCACCGTGGCCCTCGGGGGTTGACCCGACACCGGGTCGAATCTGAGGATCCCCCGCTGTCACCCGACGAATATCAGACCACGCTGGCATCGTCGAGCAGACCAACTGGTCGCAGAACGCGCTCTTCGTGACACCCATTGTTCAACGGCTAGGCGGAAGGCCATGGAGGGCTGGTCCTCATGGCGCGCATTCGCCATACAACGGGAAAGGGGCCACCCTTGCAGGTGACCCCTTCCTAGTTGCTGTCCGGCCATCGTGGGCCGGGTGTGAGCTATCTAATCGCGAGATAGGCCCTTGTTGACCAGCGCGATGACGGCATCCTTCAACGGGATTGCCGCGTAAACGATTGCACCGTTGATCACGATGTTGATCCAGCGCTCCTCGTGTGCAACTCCCCAACCGGCTGCCGGATACACGCTGATCAGCCAGATCATTAGGATGCTCACGACGAGCCCCCAATGGTCACCGAGCACCGGAACCTTGGCGATGAGGTCTTTGAGCTTGACGAGGCCAAAGATGCTGTCGATCACCGCGATCACGGCGCCGAGCAACGCGGCCAGTAATAAGAATGCCCCAAGTACGTACATGATTCCCCTTTGCTAGTGCAGGCCCTTTTACCTGCATGAAGCGAAACGTACAGTGTTTTCAGGGACGCTCTTGACACCCTTGTGGCGCGACGATCTCACCGCGAGGGCGCGCGTGTGTGTCAGCCTGTAGGGCCCGCGAGTGAGGATCGACAGTGACCAACTTCAGAACGTTCAAGACCGGGAACGTCGGAGAAACGGCCAACCCGGCTATCAAGATCGTGCACAACAGTTTCACCGCAGGATCATCGCACGACGCCGAGAGCGTTCACGCCGCACGTGCTCTTGCTTGGTTCGTGGTCGACCTCGCACGACTGATCGCGCGACTTCAGCGATTGGTGCGGAATCAGTGCTGTTCCGAAGCAGGACCGGATGAACTATCCGCCAGGAGTCCAAGTTCGACTTGTGTCCACACGTGGTTGCCGTCTCGGCGGGTCACCCGCGCTCGGTATGGCGGTTCCTCGTCATCGCCGACGAGTACCCAGTCACCAGGTTGCGGGTCGAACGTGAGATCGGAAGCCCGGGGTCCATGGCTAATCCAGGTCTCCACGACGAGATCAGCACCCACGCTTGTCGCGTCGTACCACAGGTCGTATCGGATCGCGTTCACGATTTCAGCCTACTCATGAACGCCCAGATCGGTAAGTGGGGTTGTCGAGCGGCCCGCGGAAGTGAGATCGGACGCGCTCGAACTGGGAAACAGTCGCGGTCGCCAGCACTACCGTCCAGTGCGGCGCATCGAGTGTTGGCAACAGCGGGAACCCGTCGTTGATCAGGGACTCACCGTCGGCGACGAGAAGTTGTCTGCGGTCGGCCACAATCGGACGCATGCGGACAAGTCGCTCGAAGTCGCCGCCCGGGACCTCGAGCACCGAGAATCCCCACATCCCCCACCGTTCGTGGCACTCATCTGCGGACCGACGCAACAACTCGTCGTCCAACGTGCGCGCTCCGAGCCGCACGACGACTAAGCCAGGGATCGCTAGTTCACTTCGCAGCGCCAACGGCTCAAACATCGCGCCGACATATCGACTGATGGAGAACCCGGCCTTCGTTGAGGACGGTTCCAGAACGCTGCGTAAGCGGAAGGTCGCGTTTCACTTCTTTGAGCCGCGATTCGGGCCGAAATGCAACAAACCCCCTCTTCAGGGGGCTTGTTCGTGGTCGAGACCGGCGACGATCCGGTGACCCTACGCTTTTAAGGGCTGTGAACAGAACCTTCCGAGTTTGTTGCCGACAGCATCGCGCGGTGCATCGTTCTTGGCAGGGATGCTTGATCGACCCGCGGAATCGCTTGTCAAGGAGTCTTATCAGCCGTCGCGAGGTTGTGCGCCGTTGGGCTAGGCGGAAGGTCAGTCGTTCGCGGGTGCAATGTGCGCAGGCACTCCGCCGACGCCGACCATGACTCTTTCTCCGTCATAGGGTTGCAGCACTACCTGAAACCGTTCCCGGGCCGATCAGTCACACTTGGCGCCTCAGTTACCCGCAATCACCTCACGTCCGCGCAGCAGTTGGGCGCCGAGCCACGCAGCCCAGACAGGCGCTCCGTACAGATAGACCTGCAAGGCGATGGACGAGATGTCGCTGAGATCGAATGCTGTTGCGATGGCGTCGATCGCCGCGGCAGTGGCGATCAGCAGAGTGACGGCGGCGAACACGCGTCGTCCTGTCCAGCAAGCGCGACCGATGATGAACAGCCAAACGGCAAGTGCGGCGCTGCCGACCAGATTCCACATTCCCAGAACCACACCGTCGGTAATGGCATCGAACGACGCCGTGATGCCTGCGGTGTCAGAGCCGGCCTTACCGATGTCGTTCAACGCGGCTGGCCAAACAGCCGACAGGATGCCAGCGCCGGTAGCACCGACAATGATGTACGTGGCTCCACCGAACGTGGCGATGCTGGCAAGGTCGGACCGATGTCGCATCAGCGAGCGATGCAGATAGAAGAGCACCGGCACCAACAGCGCGTAGTAGCCGATGACGTCGAGGACCATTCCGAGGCGAACGGCGTTCGCTGCTGATGCCCCGTAGTCGAGAATTCTGGTGGGTGTCTCGAATATCTTCGAGTCCCAATCGACTCCACTGAGCGTTACCGCCGCGCTCGCGTAGGCGATAGGAGCCGATGCGATGGCAGTAATGCCAGCGAGTCGGCGTGAGCGGGTGATTTGGTCTGTTGTCGGCATGTTCATGTCAGCTGCCCTCCAACACTGCGAGCGGTGGACCGAGAATCTCTGCTCCATGTCGGGCGGCGGCGGCGGCCATGGCACCGAAGTCCGGTGGGCCCTCGTTCGAGAACGCCGCTGCCAGTTCCGCGTAGAGGTGATGAAACCCTCCAGGCCAGTTGATCCCGATCAGGCGGGCGGGTTGGTCACCGATCGCCATGAACGTGTGCGGTACATCCGGGGGCGTGAACAGCAGGTCTCCCGATGTCAGTTCGTGTGTCTCGTCACCAACGAGTGCGCGTACTCGACCCTCGACAACGACCTCCCAGGACGCCCACGGGTGGCGGTGTAAGGGCGGACCATCGCCGGGCGCAAGTCGTTCGTCGGTCACATCCGGCATGTCCTTGCCGCCGGGACACAAGAAGCGCATGTGATCCGACGGAGTCGTCGTAAAGGCGAGCGCTTCGCTGCCCCTCGTCACTATTGGTTGAGTCATTGGTGTCTCCTTCGAAGGCGTCGGTTAGTAGACGAAACTGTACAGTACTGTTTGCGAAAGTCAAGACTAAACGGTACAGTTTCTTTCCGTCATGGATCGCCGAGCGCACTATCTCGAGGTGGCCATGAAACTGTTCGTTGAGCACGGCTTCAACGGCGTCAGCATGGATCATCTGGTCGCCACCGCAGGCGGGTCGAAGGCAACGCTGTATCGCTACTTTGACTCGAAGGAGAAGTTGTTCGAGGCAATCATCGACGACCTGTCGCAGCGAACGGCACCCCCGGGCACCGACGACGATCTGGTTTCACTAGATCTCGCAACTGGCCTGCGCAACATCGGGCAGGCAACCGCAGCCGCCGCGCTGAGCGAACGTGTTGTGGTACTTCTGCGGCTGGCGCTTGGTGAGTACGCGAGGTTTCCGAGTTTGGCCGCAATCTTGTTCGAGCACGGGCCTGCGGTCAGCTACGAGCGGCTTCGTCGATTCATCTACGCCAAGGCTGCAGTTGGCGAAGTCAACGTTCCCGATGCCCAGATCGCGGCAGAACAATTCCTCGCCGGAATCGTCGGCCACCAGCAACTGCGGATGGCCCTCGGCGCCGGCTCGCCATCTGCGGCCGACATTGAGCGACGGATCGATGCCGCGGTCATCGCTTTCATAGCCACCTACAGCATCAGGTAGTGGGGCGTTAGCGATCTTCGCCCGACTCCTCAGGCACGTCGCAGGCGATTGCGTGGCAAGGTCAACCCGAGATCGCTAGGCCGCGCCAGCGGTCCGCAGACCCCTACATTCATTGGCTTTCGTGGTCGAGACCGGCGTCGATCCGGTGACCCTACGCTTTTCAGGCGTATGCTCTGCCGACTGAGCTACTCGACCGTGACTTACTTTCCGTTCGGGTGACACCCGAGCGGTCCCGACGGGACTCGAACCCGCGACCTCCGGCTTGACAGGCCGGCGTGAACTCCAACTTCACCACGGGACCAGTGTGGTAATTGCTTGCAAATTGCGCACCCCCAACGGGATTCGAACCCGTGCCGCCACCTTGAAAGGGTGGTGTCCTAGGCCACTAGACGATGGGGGCTAGTTCGTCCTCCGGTTGAGAGCGTGGAAACACTATCAGCGAGGCCGCAGTTTTGCGCTAGGCGTTATTGGTCAGGGCGTTACGGTGCAGCCGTGCGTCTTTCGCTGCAACCGACACTCGATCCGGGCGACTACGGCTTCGTCCACCAATTGCGGGTCCGATTCGCCGAAACCGACGCAATGGGCATCGTGCACCACAGCCGCTATTTGCCATGGCTGGAAGCAGCTCGCGTCGAGTATCTGCGCCATCTGGGCCACCCCTATGCGGAACTGCGCACCGACGGCACCGACTTCACGGTGCTCGAGGCCTTCATGCAATACCGCCAACCGGTTGCGTTCGACGAGCTCGTCGACGTGCGTCTGCGCCTGGGAAGCGTGACGCGCACGACCTTCCAAATCGGATACCTGCTCACCGTCGCCGATGAAGTTCGCGCGACGGGAGTGACTGTCCACGGATGTGTCAACGCGCAAGGTCGCCCGCTGCGCATGCCAGCTTGGCTGCTTACTCTGCCTGCCCACTGAGCGCGTCGACCGCGCGATCCAGCAGCATGCTGAGGAACTGATACAGGTGATGCTCGCCGATCATCGGGTCGTCGTCTTGTAGTTCACCCGGGTCGTGTGCCTCACCCACATCGAGCAACGTGCCCAGCACCAGACGAACGGCATTCAACGACTGCAGCAGGCCCTGCATCTCGCCGTCGTTCAACGGTGCGCCGGCGTTCAGCAACCGACTCGCATCCTCGATCGCCGCCAACCGCGACGCCACCAAGTCTTCGCGCATCAGGCGCTGGTACTCGGCGTCGGCCTCGGCGTCATCGGCCAGGTGATAGGCGGGCGGGAACAGTCGCCGCAGCAAAGGCTCGGCTCGCGGATCGTCGGCGAGCAACAACTGGCGCAGCTCGCCCATCAGCCGCGTGACCAAGTCGCGCTCGTCGGGCGGCAGGTTGATCAGGAACCCGGCCGCAGTTGATTCGAACAACGGACGGGGCTTCTTGCGCGCCATGGTTCGAGGCTACCGACTCGGGTCGGACTGGTTACCGACGAGTAGCTACGCTGCTCGACATGGAGTCAATTACACGGGTCGGCATTGTTGGCTCCGGGATCATGGGCGCAGGCCTGGCTGAAGTGATCGCGCGCGCCGGCTATCAGGTCGTGGTTCGTTCGCGCTCGATGGAAGCGGTGAACGAGATGAAGGCCACCATCGACCGCGACTTCCAGAAGGCGATCCAACGCGGCAGGTTGACGGAGGAAGAGCGCGTGATCGTGCTCGGCCGAATCTCCGAGACCGACGACCTCAACCAGTTGGCCGACTGCGACCTTGTGATCGAATCGGTGGTCGAAGACCTCCACGTGAAACTGCACCTGTTCGAGGAACTCGACCGGATTGTCAAACCCAGCGCAATTCTCGCCACCAACACCAGCACCCTGGCCGTAGTCGCCATGGCAAGGGCAACACAGCGTCCGGATCTGGTCTGCGGCATTCACTTCTTCAACCCAGCGCCGGTGATGACCCTCGTCGAGGTCGTACGGCCGATCACCGCCAGCGACGAGACGATCGCCACGGCAGTTGAGTTCGCGACACGTTGCGGCAAGGAAGTCGTCGAGACCAAGGATCACTCCGGTTTCGTCGTCAACGCGCTGTTGTTCCCCTACCTGAACAACGCCGTGTACATGTTGGAACGTGGCACCGCCCCAATGGAGGGCATCGACATCGCGATGAAGGGCGGCTGCAACTTCCCGATGGGGCCATTCGCGTTACTCGACCTTGTCGGCATCGACACCACCGTTGCGATTCTCGACGCGCTGCACGCTCAGTTCGGCGATGCGCACTACGACGCAGCACCAACTCTGCGCAAGATGGTCGCCGATGGCGAGCTGGGTCGCAAGACGAAGCGCGGCTTCTACTCGTACTGACTTTGAAAGCAACCTCGCCCATCGAACCGCCGGCTTCGCATTGGCGAATGCCGTCGCCCGCCGAAGCCGACGAACACGGCTTCGTGGGTTTCGGCGCCGATCTCGAACCTGGCACCTTGCTCGCCGCCTATCGCCACGGCCTGTTCCCGATGCCATTTCGCAAGCGACAGGTCGGGTGGTGGTCGCCTGACCCGCGCGGCATCATTCCGCTCGATGGTCTGATCGTGTCGCGCTCGCTACGCGCCAGCCGACGACGGTTCGAGATACGCCGCGACACGATGTTCTCGGAAGTGATGCGCCGGTGCGGCGACCCAGCGCGACCGCACGGATGGATCAATGACGAATTCGTGACCGCCTACACCCGACTGCACGAGTTGGGCTGGGCGCACAGCATCGAGGTGTGGCGCGACGAGGAGTTGGTCGGCGGGCTCTATGGCGTGCGCATTGACGGGCTGTTCGCTGGGGAGAGCAAGTTCCATTCCGTGACCGACGCATCGAAGGTCGCCGTCGTCGCCACGGTCGAGTGGCTGCAGACAACCGGAGGCCGTTTGTTCGACGTCCAGTGGCGCACCGATCACCTGGCGACACTGGGTGCGATTGCGATCGATCGAGCCGAGTATCTCGCCCGGTTGGCCGCAGCCGTCGCGGCCTGAACCATCGCTGCCTGAGCCCAACTCGCCGTTGGTGCTCGGTGCCGGGGGCGAACCCCCGGCACCGGCGTGTACCGAGGGGTCGGATTCCGCCCGAACCCACCCCTCAGTGTTCCGCCCGCTTGAGCATCCGCCTGCTCACGCACCGTTACCTGCGAAGTATCGGAGCGGTGCGTGGGAAACTTGAGCAGTTCTTGACACTTTCGTGGACCATCGGCGGTGCCCCGTTTCGCTGACCCATCGGTAACACTGTGGGAATGGGCAACCGACACGATCGTGACCCTGCGTGGGTGATGCGTACATACTCGGGGCACTCCACTGCTGCCGCGAGCAACGAGCTCTACCGCAGCAACCTGGCCAAAGGGCAGACCGGTCTCTCGATCGCCTTCGACCTTCCGACGCAAACGGGCTACGACCCCGACCACCCGCTCGCCCGCGGCGAGGTCGGCAGGGTGGGCGTACCCATCACACACCTCGGCGACATGCGCACGCTACTGACGGGCATACCACCCGACGAGATGAACACGTCGATGACGATCAACGCGACGGCGGCGTGGTTGCTGGCGCTCTACGTTGCCAATGCCGACGAGCAGGGTGTCGTCGCCACTGAACTGCGCGGCACTACACAGAACGACATCGTGAAGGAATACCTCTCGCGCGGCACATACATCTTCCCGCCTGATCCTTCGCGTCGACTGATCGTCGACATGATTGCCTGGTGCGCGCATCACGCGCCGAAGTGGAACCCGATGAACGTGTGTAGTTACCACCTGCAAGAGGCCGGTGCGACACCCGTGCAAGAGATCGCGTTCGCGTTGGCAACCGCTGTCGACGTGCTCGATGCCGTGCGCGATTCGGGCCAGGTCGCTCCCGAACAGTTCAGTCAGGTGTTCGGAAGTGTTTCGTTCTTCGTGAACGCAGGCGTGCGGTTCGTGGAAGAGATCTGCAAGCTGCGCGCGTTCACCGAGTTGTGGGATCGAATCGGGCTCGAGCGTTACGGAGTCACCGACGAGAAAGCGCGACGGTTCCGCTACGGCGTACAGGTGAACTCACTTGGCCTCACCGCAACACAACCTGAGAACAACGTGCAGCGCATCGTGCTCGAAATGCTGGCAGTCACACTCAGCAAGCGCGCGCGGGCGCGCAGCGTGCAGTTGCCGGCGTGGAACGAGGCGCTGGGATTGCCGCGGCCGTGGGACCAACAGTGGTCGCTACGAATGCAGCAGGTGCTGGCGTACGAAAGCGACGTGCTCGAGTACGACGACCTGTTCGACGGGTCACACGTGGTCGAAGCACTCACCGCCGACTTGCGCGACGCCGCGTGGGACGAACTGCAGGACGTGCTCGGCTTGGGCGGCGCATTTGCTGCGATCGACGAGTTGAAGGGCCGTTTGGTGACCTCGATGGCCGAGCGCACACGTCGCATCGAGAGCGGCGAACAGATCGTCGTCGGCGTCAACTCCTTCACCGAGAGCGAGGCGTCACCACTCGATACGGCAGGCAACTTCCTGACAGTCGATGCCGCCGTCGAGCAGCAGATGGTCGCGGGTGTGCGGGCGTGGCGAGCGAACCGCGACAACGCGCTGGTAGCTGCTGCCGTCGCCGAGTTGCGACGTGCCGCGCAAGAGGGCGACAACCTGATGCCGAGCTCGATCGCGCTCGCCAAGGCCGGCGGCACGACCGGCGAATGGGCTGCTGCGCTGCGCGAGGTGTTCGGCGAGTTTCGCGGACCTACCGGGGTCGCGGTTGCGGTTGGCCGCCACACCGGCGAGTTGGCGGCCGTCGCCGAGCTGGTGAAGTCGCTGCCGGGTGGACCGCCGCGGTTCCTGGTGGCGAAGGTTGGCCTCGACGGCCATAGCAACGGCGCCGAACAGATCGCCGTTGCCGCGCGCGACTCCGGAATGGAAGTGATCTACTCCGGCATTCGACTGAGCGACGAACAGATCGTGGCATCGGCGCGCGACGAAGATCCGGATGTCGTCGGGCTCTCGATTCTGAGCGGCTCGCACCTCTTGCTGGTGCCAGCGATCATTCGCGACTTGCGAGCAAGCGGATGCGATGCCCCCGTGATACTTGGCGGCATCATTCCCGACGCCGATCGCGCCGCACTCGCCGAAGCTGGCGTCGCCGCGGTGTACACGCCGAAGGACTACGAACTGTCGCGCATCATGCGCGACATCGTCGAGATCGCTGTCGCCCACCGCGGCTGACGCGGTAGCTACCTGCCTCAGACCGAGACTGGCACCTGGCTGTCGATCCAACCACTCAACTGCGGCGTACTCTCAACGCTCGTGATTAGCGCATAACGCGGGGATGTCCCGTTATGCACGACCACGTGCCACAGCCGCTGCGTGTCGACAACGAAACGCGACCCGCGGGGAAGCGCCACGCGACGCTCGGTGCTGGCGATGGGCAAGTGTTCGTCGTCGAGATCCATCAGCAGCATGTAGCTGTCGGGGTTGTCGGTGAGCTCGACCCAAGTGCGCACGACCCAACCCTCGTTGTCGGGGTTGAAGCGGTTGTTGTCGTCGCGATGGAAACTGCGCAGCGCGGTCTCGCGATCTTGCGGCTCGAGCTTGATGATCCGCACCCGCCCGAAGTTGGCACCGATGCTGTCGACGTAGCGGCGCAGTGTCGGCGCCTTGTCGGCGTTCGAGGTCCACAGCGCGTCTTTGTCGGTCTTGCCCTTATCCCAGAAACCGCGGCAATCCAGTTCGCCGTCGGCGGAGGCGAGCGGCGCGAAGTTCGTGTCGCCGCCGCTCTTCCAATCCATGTACTCGAGCCCGAGGTATTCCTGCTCGGGCACTTCGAAGTTCGCCGGAGCGAGGGCAACGAACCCAGACTCAGCCAACTGCGGCATGCGGTAGTGGGCGGTAGCGAGCGGAATCTCCACGCTCCAATGCTCTTTCGTCGGCCAAAAGCTCATGTGTGTCACGCTACCAAACTGATCGACAAGATAGTTAGGGACCTAAGTACTTGCGAATGGCTACGGTGCGGGCAGCGTCGAGGTCGTTGTCGGCAGTTCCGTAATCACGATGCGCTGCGGCGGAATCTTGATGGCCTCGCCGACCTCGACATGGTTCTTGTCGGTCTTGCCATTCAGCGCCATCATCTGGTCGATGTCGACGTTGAAGGCGTTGGCGATCGCCAGCAGCGAGTCGCCCTCTTGCACGATGTACACCGTGACCAGCGGCAGCGAGGTTGAGACATCGATGGTGGTGGTGGGCGGAAGCGTGATGAACGGGGGAAGCGTGTCGCGGGTTTCGGCGCGAGTGCTGCAGGCTGCGGCCATCGCTGGCAACAGTGCTGCGGGAAGCAACAGCGCGACCTTGTTGGCCAATCTCATACCCGAAAGGATAGATCGGTTGCTGCGCCGCGCAACGTCGGGCTAAACCGCCCGATTGGTGACATACGCCGCCATTGCAACCAATTCTTGGCGGGCCTCGGCCGTGATCGGCGCCTTCTCGATCGCCGCCACGGCTTCAACCGCGAGACGCTCGATGGTGGCCTCGAGGTCGGCAAGTGCCCCCGAGTCGACGATGGCTTGCTGCACTCGCGCCACACCTTCGTCGTCGAGGTCGCCGCGCCCTACATGGGCCAGCACCGCCGCCTGGACGGGCGTCGCAGCTTCGACGGCGCGAGCCATCAACGGAGTCGGCTTGCCCTCGCGCAGGTCGCCACCGACGGGTTTGCCGGTGACCGCCGTGTCGCCAAAGGCACCCATCACGTCGTCGCGCATTTGGAACGCATCGCCGAGCGGCAACCCGTACTCACTGAGCACCGGCAACAGTTCGTCGGCTCGTTCGGGAGCAGCCATCACTGCGCCAAGGTGTAGCGGACGTTCAATCGTGTACTTGCCGCTCTTGTAGCGACAGATCTGCTCGGCTTTGTGCCGGCTGCGCTCGTTGCGCACGCTGCCGGCGATGTCGAGCACCTGGCCAATGTTGAGTTCGATGCGCAACTCGTTCCAGATCGCCCAGGCCGCGGGGCTGGCGCCGGCCATCATCATGTCGCTGTACACGAAGGCCAAGTCGCCAACCAAGATCGCAACGCCCTCACCGAAGCGACGCGCCTCACCCGCCCACGCTTCCTCGCGGTGCCGTTCGGCAAACACAGTATGGGTGGTCGGATTGCCACGACGACTGGCCGCGTCGTCCATGACATCGTCGTGGAACAACGCGAATGCGTGCATCAGTTCGAACGCCGCGCCCGCGTTGGTGACCATCGGATCGGTGGGGTCGCCACCAGCGCCGACGAAACCCCAGTAGCAGAACGCCGGACGCAACCGCTTGCCCCCGACGAGGACGAGACGTCCGATGTGGGCGATCGGTTCGGCCAACTCGGCGTCGAACCTCGCCCAGCGCGCCTGCTCGGGTACCAGAAACTCGCGCAGCCGCGCTTCGACGCGCTCGGCGATCGCCGCCAGCGAGGCGGGTGCTGCTGCACTTGGCAGGTCAGCCATCGGCGCCTAGGTCGGCGACTACCTGCTCGATCTGCAGGCGCGCATTACCAATGCGTTCGCGGCAGAATCCGATGAGTTCGACAGCGCGCTTCACGCGCTCGGCCAGCACGTCGACATCGACGTCGCTGCGTTCGAGTTCGGCGAGGATGGTCTCGAGTTCGGCGAGGGCTTCGGCGTAGCCGAGGGCGATGGGTGCTGTCATGGTGTGGTCTCCTCCACGCGTGTCGTGGCCGTTCCTTTGGCAAAGGTAGTGACGACGACGTCGCCAACCTGCAAAGAAGCCGCATCGAGCACTGCTCGACCACTGGCGGTGCGGGCGATGCTGTAGCCGCGCGCCAGGGTGCTCGCAGGATCGAGCAATCGCAATCGCTCGCCAACAGCATTGAGGTGCCGGAGTTCTGGATCGAGGCGAGCTGGCACCCGAGCTACCGCAGCCGCCGCAGTTCGAAGCTGTGTGTCGGCTCGCTGGACCACCTGGGTCGCCCCAACGCGCACGCTGCGCGCACGCTGCGACAGCCGCTGGTCGGCACGATCGACCGACGCGACGACTTGATGGCGAATCGATCGTGCGACCTCACCGACTTCGGCGTCGGCGTTGGCGATTGCACGCAGTGCTCGCTGTTCGATCGCCGTCCATGTCTGTTCGCAACTGTGACGGAACGCTTGCACGCACTCGACCAGCGCAGCAGCGCACGCCGTCGGCGTCTTCAGCGCACTGTGGGCAACCTCGTCGGCCACGCTGCGGTCGATCTCGTGACCGAGCCCGGTGAAGACCGGCAATGCCGACATCGCGATGGCGGTCACAATGGCTTCGTCGTCAAAGGTCGCCAGCTCTGTGCGGCTGCCACCGCCACGAATCAGCACCACAACATCGAGGTCGGCGTGGGCGCCCAGGGTGCGCAGTGCGGCAGACACTTCTCTGACAGCGTGGTCGCCCTGCACACGCACGTCGACCTGGCGCAACACGAATGCGAAACCGCTGCGCTCGAGCTCGTGAGTGAAATCGGCCCACGCTGCGCTTGAGCTGCTGGTGACGACACCCACCCGGAACGGGGTGGGCGGCACCGACAGCCGCTTGTTGCGGTCGTACAAGCCGGCGGCAACCAGTCGACGCACGACTTCGTCGCGCTGCATCGCCATTTCACCGAGCGTGAAGCGCGGGTCGATACCGCTCATCTTCAATCCGAGCTGGCCAGACGGAGCGAAGTAGTTGAGATGCCCAAAGATGCGCACCTTCAGGCCGTCGGCGAGGCGCAGCCGATGCTTCATCAGCAGTGGCTTCAACTTCGTTTGCGCGGGGGCAAAGAACTGAACATTCAGGCTCGCCTTGCCCTCCTCGGTTTCTTCAGCGAGTCGGAAGTACGCGTGCGGCCCCTTCACACTCCAACCCTGGATCTCGCCGCGCACCCACACGCCATCGGAGAAAGAGCGATGCAGCGCCCCGTTGATCGCATCGGCCAGTTCGCGAACCGAGAACGTGGGAAGCCCCGGCTCGTCGTTGGCGAGCTGGTCGCGTGCGTCGTCTTCGAACTCGAGGTCGAAGGAGGGTTGGCTCACACCCGTTAGTTAAGTAGTTACGCGCCGAGTTCGCGCACGTTGTCGAAGTCGGTCTCGTCGTGTTCGCCGAACAACTCGCCGTCGATCGGCAACGCCTGCCTGCGCCGCAGGGTGTCGATCGACTCGAGCGGCCTTTCGAGTGCCCGCCGGCGCGTGGTGGCCAGTTCGTCGAACGAACGACTGACGGTGTCGAAGTTCTTTCTGACCTTGTCGACCTGCTCGGTGTACTTGGTCCACTGCTGACCGAACTTGCCCAGCAACCCAAGGATTTCGTTGCTGGTCTGCTCGATCATGAAGTTGTCGAACGCCTGCCGGATGACACCGAGAAACGCGAACAGCGTCATCGGTGAACAGATGACGATGTTCTGTGCCATTGCCTCTTCGATGAGCGAGGTGTCGGCCTCGTGGATGAAGGCAGCGAGGCTCTCGTTGGGCACGAACAGCAGCACGTTGTCGACGGTTGGGCGATCGTCGGTCTGTGCGTACTCGCGACGCGCTAGCTCGCGCACGCGGGCGCGGACATCGCGCACGAACGTGGCGCGGTGCGCCTCGCGCTCGGCATCGGTGCCGGCTTCGAGGTACTTGAGATACGACGCCATCGGAAACTTGACGTCCATGAACAGCACGTGCCCCTTGGGCAGCACGAACGTGAAGTCGGGGATGCCGTTGCCGTCGCCGGCTACCGCCGTTCGTTTGAAGTAGTTGACCTTCTCCTGCATGCCAGCCATGCGCAGTACGTCTTCGGCCATGCGCTCGCCCCATTGGCCGCGGGCGTTGCTGGAGGCAAGCGCCTCGCGCAAGCTGCTGGCGGTGCCGGCCAGTGCCTGGGCGATCTCGCTGTGCACCTTCAAGGAGCTGTCGACCTGCCCGAAGCGCTCGCTGGTCGCGTCGCCCAACTGCTGCACCAACGCCGACAAGCGACCGAGATCGGCCTGCACGCCGGACTGAACCTCGCCCAATCTGGCATCGATGAGCTGCTGGCGGTTGGCCAACGCGGCATCGGCCGCGTTGGTGTGCGAGCCGAGTTGCTCGCGAGCGATCGCCATCACGAGCTCGACCGCCTCGGGGGTGACAGAGCTGTTGGCGACCGGCAGCGGGCGACGGCTCGCCAGCAGCCAGGCGATCGCGGCGGCGGCAACGACCAGAAGTACAACCAGAACAACCAGGACAGGTTCCATGCCCTTCATCATGGCGACGGGGTGTCACACAGTTCGCGGATGCCGACCCGAGTCGAGTGTTTGCTGCAGCTTGGGGCGTAGTCGAGTGTTTCGTGCCCGTATACGGGCACGAAACACTCGGGTACCGCCTGGGCTGCAGCAAACACTCGGACCGGAACCTCGGGTCAGAGGATGGATTGCGTTTCGCCGGCCCTGAGTTGGGCGGCGTAGACACCGTCGAGCGCGAGCAGTTCGTCGTGGGTTCCTTGTTCGACGATGCGGCCGTCGTTGAGCACGACGATGCGGTCGGCGTCGCGGATCGTCGACAGCCGATGGGCGATGACAAGCGCGGTGCGGCCCTTGAGCGCTTCCTCGAACGCAGCCTGGACGTAGGCCTCGTTCTCGTTGTCGAGATGGCTGGTCGCCTCGTCGAGAATCATCATCGTCGGGTTCTTCAGCAGCAAACGCGCGATCGCCAGCCGCTGCTTCTCGCCACCGCTCAATCGATACCCACGTTCGCCCACCACAGTGTCGTACCCATCGGGCAGCGCCGCGATCGTTTCGTGAATGCGCGCGCCACGGCAGGCGGCGTCGAGCTCGGCCAGCGTGGCACCCGGCCGCGCGTACAACAGGTTCTCACCGATCGATTCGTGGAATAGGTGCGGATCCTGACTGACCACGCCGATCGCGGCGCGCAACGATTCCTGCGTGAGATCGCGCACGTCGTGCCCGTCGATCAACAAGGCGCCGGCAGTCACGTCGTAGAGCCGCGGAATCAATCCGGCGAGCGTGGTCTTCCCGGAACCGGATGCGCCGACCAACGCGACCGTCTCGCCGGGTTCGACGACCAACGAGACGTCTTGCAGCACATCGCGATCCGAGTCGGTACCGGCAATCGCACTCGGAGCCTCGAGCGAACGCACGGTCACATCGGCGGCCGCCGGGTACCGGAACCACACGTTTCGGAACTCGATGCGACCCGTCGGCGCGACAAGGTCGATTGCGCCTGGCCGATCGGTGATCGGTTCCGGCGCGTCGAGCACTTCGAACACGCGCTCGAAGCTGACCATCGCGGTCATCAGATCGACACGCGCGTTCGTGAGACCGGTGAGCGGTTGATACACGCGCGTCACCAACGTCGCCAACGCGACGAGGTCGCCGACTTCCAGGTCGCCGGACACCACCAGATGTGCGCCGACCCCATAGATCGCGGCGGCCCCAAGCGCGCCGACCAGGCCCAACGCAACAAAGAAGACACGCCCATACATGGCCGCCTTCACACCTGTGTCGCGAACCTTCGACGCACGCGTGGAAAACACAGTGATTTCGTCGCGCTGACGGCCGAACAGTTTCACCAGCAGCGCCCCGGCCACGTTGAAGCGCTCCGTCATTTGCGAGTTCATCTCGGCGTTGGTGGCCATGTTCTCGCGCGAGATGCCCTGCAGGCGCTGGCCGACTCGCTTCGCCGGAATGATGAAGATCGGCAATGCAATCAGCGACAACAGCGTCAGTCGCCAATCGAGGAGCACCATTGCGCCAACGGAAGTAATCAGGACGACAACGTTGCTGACCACACTGCCCAGCGTGCTGGTGACCGCTGTTTGCGCACCTACCACATCGTTGTTCAACCGGCTGGTGAGCGCTCCCGTCTGTGTGCGCGTGAAGAACGCAACAGGCATCCGCTGCACCTTCGCGAACAAAGCAACACGCAAGTCGTAGATCAACCCCTCGCCGATGCGAGCACTGCACCAACGCTGCACGATGGCCAACCCGGCACTGGCGATAGCAGCTGCGACGACAAAGATCGCGAGCAGGGTGATCCGGCTGCGATCCTCGTCAGGGATCGCATCGTTCAGGATCGTGCGAAACGCGAACGGCGGCACGAGGTCGATAGCTGCGGCCACAACGATCGCGCCGAGGAAGAGGCTGATCGTGCCGCGATACGGATGCGAAAACTGCCATGCACGCGCCAGCGAGCTTCGTTGCAGTTGCTTGCCCCTCACTGCGTCGGCATCGCCGGGCATCAGCATGTGTGGGCCCATACGCATGCCGATGAGGATACGGAGAGTCCGACCCACTACTACGGTGGATCACATGCGTCGCCTCCTGTCGATCTCGATCTGTTGCTCGCTATTCGTCGCTTGTGGCGACGGCATCGACGAGGGCGCGAACGAGGGGCGTGGTGATCGCGGCACTATCGACGGTGTCACGCTCGGGACACCCGGCCCCGTTGGCAGCGGCTCGGGCACGACTCCCGGCACGACGCCCGACACGATCGAACCCGCCGGCGATCCGTTCGGATGGACCGAATTCAGCGACGGCATCGAGGAGGGCACGCTGACCGTTCCACTCGACTACGACGATCCAGATGGCGGCGAGGTCACGCTCTACGTCGTCCGTCACCGCGCGGTCGACCCTGCCGAGCGCATCGGCACGCTGCTCGTCAACCCCGGCGGCCCCGGCTTCGGTGGCAGCGTTCTGGCGTTCAATGCCGACGGGATCTACGGGCAGGCGTTGCTCGATCGTTTCGACATCGTCGGCTGGGATCCGCGCGGCACCGGCAGCAGCGAGCCGGCAGTCGATTGTGTGACGGACTACGACCGCTACTTCGGGCTCGACTCGTCGCCCGACACCGCAGCCGAGCGGCAAGACCTGATCGACGCCGGCACCGAGTTCGGTGAAGCGTGCGCGAGCGGCAACGCCGGCCTTCTGGAACATCTCAGCACCGCCGACAGCGCACGCGACATGAACGCCATCCGCGAAGCGTTGGGCGAGGACACGATCAGCTACTTCGGATTCAGCTACGGCAGCGAGTTGGGTGCGACTTGGGCGACCATGTTTCCCGACACCGTTCGGGCGGCGGTGCTCGACGGTGCAGTCGATCCGACCGTCGGCTACCTACAACAGAACATCCAGCAGGCAGCAGGATTCGACGCCACGTTCGCCGAGTTCCTCGCGCAGTGCAGCGCGAACAGCAACTGCGCATTCCACAACGGTGGCAATGCAGAGGACGCGTTCGATGAACTGAGTGCGGCGATCGACGCCGACCCTGTCGCGGTCTCAACTGATCGCACCGACGTCACGCAGGGCGTGCTCATCACCGCGGTTGCTCAGTCGATGTACGACCAGTCGTTCTGGCCGCGACTGGAACTCGCGCTCGCCGATCTGCAAGAAGGCGACGGACGCGGCACACTCGACCTCTACGACGACTACTTCGGTTACCAGTTCGGCGAATGGGGCAACGAACTGGAGGCCTACTTCGCCATCAACTGCCTCGACGACCCGGGCAGCACTGGCCCTGAAGACTTACTCACGCACGAAGCCGAGTTCGCAGCCGCAGCCCCGCGACTCGGGCGCGGTTGGCTGGCCGAACTGCTCTTCTGCGCCGTGTGGCCGGTGGCACCTGCAGCACCGATCACGATTACCGGAGCGGGCGCAGGCCCAATCATGGTGATGGGTACAACAGGCGATGCCGCCACCCCGTTGGGATCGACGCGCAACATGGCGCGTGCGCTAGAGGACGGTCACCTCGTCGTCGTCGACGCCGACCAACACACCGGCTACGGCGTCAACCGTTGTGGCGACGAGGCCGTCGACAACTACCTCGTCGATCCAACAGCACCCCTCGCCAATGAGATCGACTGCACTTGAAGGCCGACCTGACGCGCTGAGGCCCTAAGGTTGCGCAATGCGTCGTACCTCATTCGCGCTCATCGCAGCGCTCACCCTCACCGTCACCGCTTCCGCCTGCGGGGACGACAAGCCGAAGTCTGCCTCCGACTCGTCAACCCCGGCGACCGCTGGCCCTGACGATTCGACGCCAAGCACCGATGCCCCACCGGCAGCCGACGCCTTCGAGTTCATCGAGTTCGGTCGCGGGGTTGAGGTCGGCCACCTCGAAGTACCAATCGACTACAACGACCCTTCGGTCGGCACCTTCGATCTCTACGTCGCCCGCCACCTCGCCGACCCCGCCCAGCGCATCGGCAGCCTGCTGGTGAACCCGGGTGGTCCCGGCTTCGGCGGCAGCGACTTCGCCATCTATGCCGACCAGATCTACAGCCAGGAACTGCTCGACCGTTTCGACATCATCGGCTGGGACCCGCGCGGCACCGGTCTCAGCGAGCCGGCGATCGATTGCGTCGACGACTACGACCTCTACTTCGCGAACACCGACATCACTCCCGATGACGACGCCGAGCGCCAACGAATCATCGATGTTGCCCAAGACTTCACCAACGAGTGTCTCGAGAACAACGCCGCTTACTTGCCCTTCGTCGGCACCAACAACTCGGCGCGCGACATGAATGCCATTCGTGAGGCGCTCGGCGAAGAGACCATCTCGTACTTTGGGTTCAGCTACGGCAGTGAGCTCGGAGCTACCTGGGCAACGTTGTTCCCGTCGACTGTCCGCGCGGCGGTGCTCGATGGCGCTGCCGACCCGAATGCCGACTTCGTGGAGAGCGGGTTGCAGCAAGCAGCAGGGTTCGAGGCAAGCGTTGCCACGTTCCTTGCACGCTGTAGCGCCAACAGCGCGTGCTTGTTCCACAACAACGGCGACGCCGAGGGTGCATTCGATGCATTGATGCTGCAGATCGACGACACCCCACTGCCGACCAAGTCCGACCGCCCCGACCTGACGCGAGGTATGGCACTCACAGGTGTCGCCAACGCGATGTACAGCGAGGTGCTGTGGACGCAACTCGAGCAGGCGCTTCTGGACGCGCAAAACGGCGACGGCGTCGGCCTACTGCGGTTGTACGACGACTACTACGTGCGCCGGCCCGACGGCAGCTACGACAACTCGCTTGAGGCGTTCCAGGTCATCTTCTGCCAAGACGACCCGACCCGATTGACCGTGGAGGAAGACAACTCGACGGCGTACGACTACAACGTCGTCGCGCCGCGCTTCGCCCCCGGCACGACCGGCTCCTACTTCTGCACGTTCTTCCCAGAGGCCACCGACCCACGGGTCGAGATCACCGGTATCGGGGCCGGCCCGATCCTGGTGATGGGCACAACTGGTGACCCGGCAACGCCACTACAGAGCACCGAGAACATGGCTGACGCCCTGGAAGACGGTCGCTTCGTGATCGTGACCGCCGACCAGCACACCGGCTACGGCGTCAACCAATGCGCCTACGACGTGATCGACAACTACCTGATCGACCCCGTTGCCAACGCCCCGGAAGACGGTTTCACCTGCGAGTAAACGATGTTAGGGTAGCTTGACACATTAGGAGAAGGCCGGATAACATCCGGCCCATGAATCGTCGACTCAACCTTGCTGGCGCTGCGCTCGCCGTCTCCCTCATCGCCCTCGCTAGTGCGTGCGGCGGCGACGGCGACGACGGAGCGAATCTCACCATCTATTCCGGGCGCACCGAAGATCTCATTGGTCCGCTCCTCGCGGACTTTTCGAAGGAGACCGGCATCAAGGTCGAAGTGAAGTACGGGCAATCAGCCGACCTCGCCCTGCTGGTTGACGAGGAAGCCGCAGCTGGGCGTTCGAACGTCGATGTCTTCATCTCGCAAAGCCCGGGCGCGATGGGTTACCTGGAGGATCGCGACCGTCTCGCCGCGCTCCCCAGCAACGTGCTCGAGCTCACGCCGCCGGAGGTGCGCGACAACGACGGACAATGGGTCGGCCTCACCGGTCGTCAACGGGTTCTCGTCTTCAACACCGACCTGGTCGACGCGGCAACGTTGCCAAGTTCAGTGTTCGACCTCACGGGTCCCGAGTGGAAGGGCAAGGTGGGCATCGCTCCCGGCAACGGTTCCTTCCAAGACTTCGTTACGTCGATGCGCATGACCGTCGGAGACGAAGGCACGAGTGAATTCCTCGAGGGCCTCGCAGCCAACGACCCAGTCACGTACGAGAGCAACAGCGCCATCGTCGAGGCCGTCGCCCGCGGCGAAGTGGCCGTGGGTCTCACCAACCACTACTACAACTACCGCCGGCTGATCGAGGTGCCTTCCAGCCCCACAGCCAATCATCAGTTCGCGCCCGGTGATGCCGGTTCGATCCTGATCATCACCGGCGTCGCCATCCTCGCGAATGCCGACGACAGTGACGACGCAATCAAGCTCGTCGAGTGGCTGCTGGCTAGCGATGCGCAGAAGTACTTCGCCGTGGAAACGTTCGAGTATCCGTTGGCCACCGGCGCGACGCCATCATCGGAGATTCCTTCCATCACATTCGAGGACGTGGGCAGTATCGACTTCGCCGACCTCGGTGAGGGTCTGCAGCGCACTCGGGAGATGATCACGGAGGCAGGTCTGGCAGGCTGAGCCAGTGGTGAACCGCCGGCTTCCGCGCCTCCTTGTCGTCGCTGCGATCGCGGCCATCTTCGCGGCGCCCGGCGTGCTGGTCGTCTGGCGAGCCTTCCATCTCGGCGGCTCGGTGGCCGACACGCTCGCAGAACTGCGCGACCCAGCGTGGCGCAGCGTGCAATTGGCCATCTCGGTCTCCATCTCAGCTGCGATTCTGGGCACGGCTCTTGCCTGGCTGACGACGTGCACCGACCTGCCGGGCCGACGGGTATGGCGCGTGCTGCTGGTGCTTCCGATCGCGCTGCCGTCGTTCGTCGGCACCACCGCCATCCTGGCCGGATTCACGCCCGGCGGATTGCTGGCGTCGCTGTGGGAAGCGGTGGGAGCAGAGCCGCCACGACGCATCCGTGGTCTGTTTCCGGCCTGGTTGTTGCTCACCGTCTTCTCGTATCCGTTCGTGTTGCTTCCGGTATCGGCGCGCCTACGCGCGCTGCGCCCGAGTCTCGACGAGAGCGCGCGCCTACTCGGCGCCTCTCCGGTCGCAACATTCGTGCGCGTGACGCTTCCACAGATTCGCGCCGCAATCGTCGGCGGCACATTGATCGTCGCGCTCTACATGCTGTCGGAGTTCGGAGCCGTGCAACTGCTCGGCTTCGACACTCTGACCCGAGTCATATATGCAACGCGACAAGTTGATCGCGCGACATCATTCATGGCGGCGGCGATGCTGTTCATTGCCTCGCTGATCGTGGTAGCGATTGTGCGCGCAGGGCACGGCCGCGTCACGGCAGACGAGCGGACGGCAACCAAGGCCTCCAAACCGGTACGGCTGGGATGGACTGCGCCGCTTGCACTGCTGGCGTGCACCGGTGTGGTCGCTGTTGGGATTGGTGCGCCACTTTCGAGCCTGATCACCTGGGCCGCTCGCGGCATTCGTGATGGCCGCGTGCAATTCGACGACCTGCTGACTCCAATTCAGAACACCGCCCAAGTCGCAGTGCTGACGGCCCTGATCACGCTCATGGTCGTGTTGCCGGTCGCGATCAGTGCCATCCGCCACCGAGACCTCATGGGACGAGCCGCCAATGTCGCGATCCTCAGCGGCTTCGCCTTACCCGCAATCGTGATCGCACTCTCGATCGCCGTGCTGGCACTCAACACACCGGCTCTCAATCGCTTCTACCAAACGATGCCGTTGCTGTTGGTTGCGTACGTGGTGCACTTCGGGAGCCAAGCGCTCGGATCCGTCGAGCAGGGAGTGCGCGCCGTCTCGCCAGCCGTGCTCGACGCGAGTCGGCTGATCGAACCGAGCTGGTGGCGACGCCTCATGCGCGTCGAACTACCCCTGATGCGCAACGGCCTGGTAGCTGGAGGCGGACTCGTGATGTTGGCAGTCGTCAAAGAGCTACCAGCAACGCTGCTGCTCGCGCCGATCGGTTTCCGTACACTCTCGACCGACGTATGGGCATCGTTCGAAGAGGGCTTTCTCGCCGACGCTGCCGTCGGCTCACTGGCGCTGCTTGCAGTTTCGGGCACGTTGTCGTGGCTGCTGGTGTTCCGGGGCGGAGTCACGCGTGATGCATGACGCCCTGTCCGCCAAAGCCGCCGTTCGAATCGAGACGAACGAGTTGACGGTCGCATATGGGAACGCCGATCCCGTCGTTAATGAGGTGTCGCTGCTCGCACCAGCGGGTTCGATCATTGTGCTGCTCGGTCCATCCGGCTGCGGCAAGACCACACTGTTGCGATCGATCGCCGGCCTCGAGCGGCCCCGCTCGGGCACAGTCCACCTCGGCGACCAGCTGGTCAGTGGTCCCGGCGTGTGGGTGCCCGCGCAGCGGCGCAACGTTGGGATGGTCTTCCAAGACCCGTCGCTGTTTCCCCACCTCACTGTTGCCGGCAACATCGCGTTCGGGCTACGCCGCATCGATCGCGCCCGCCGTGATGCCCGCGTAATGGAACTATTGGAGCTCGTCGAGATGGGCGACTTCGCCGATCGCTTGCCCGGCACGCTGTCGGGAGGCCAGCAGCAACGAATCGCGCTCGCGCGCTCGTTGGCCCCAGAGCCTGCCGTGTTGCTGCTCGACGAGCCGTTCTCGGCGCTCGACGCCAATCTGCGAACGCAACTTCGCGGCGATGTCGCGCGCATCGTGCGCGAGGTCGGCGTCACCACGGTGTTCGTCACTCACGACCAAGACGAAGCCTTCGTCATGGGGGACATCGTTGGCGTGCTGCACCAGGGGCGACTGCGTCAGCTCGGAACACCCGAGGAGTTGTACGCGCGGCCTGCGGACCAATGGGTGGCCGAGTTCGTCGGCGAAGCCAATCTGTTCGCTGTGACCGCCGCCAACGGCATCGCCGACACGGCGATCGGGCGCGTGCCGTTGGCCGCTGCCACCAACGGGCTGGTGACAGTCATGGTGCGGCCAGAAGACGTCAGGGTCGGCGCCGACGGCGCCCCCGGCGTCGTCGAGAACCTCGACTTCTTCGGACACGACACCAGGGTCGCGATTCGCCTCGCCGACGGCACACACGTGATCGCACGCGTGCGCTCGCGCGCCGGACTGCATCGGGGCGCGCCGGTGGCCGTGGCCTATACCGGCGGCCCTGCATCCTCATGGCCCGCAAATGGCGGAAGGGGTGGGATTTGAACCCACGGAGGCTTGCACCTCGCACGCTTTCGAGGCGTGTCCCTTTGGCCGCTCGGGCACCCTTCCGGCGGGCACGCTAGCGGTCAGGCGACAATCCGTAGCGAGAGATTCTCAAGATATGGTCAGGACGTGCCGAAAACCCGGTGTGCAAGTGGACCTGTTCGACGGTGAACCGCCCGCGTCACGCCCTGCGTGGCGGGTCATTGAGGCGGCGCGCAACCAGCACCTGACGGGTGAACTTGCCCTGCCTTCCGACCCTCCCACCAACGTCTACCTGATCAACGGCGAGGTGTACTTCGCGGAGCGCACCACCGATGGCGCCATCAGCGTGCGGTTGTTGGTCGAGGGCGTCATCACTCGCAAGCAGATGAGCAAGGGCTCTGTCATGGTCAGCGGTGCCGAACACCTCGGCCGCCTGTTCGAACGCGACGAATCGATCGACCGCGACGCCGTCGAGCTGTGCGTCGAGTTGATGACCGACGATGTGCTCACCTCCGTCTCGAAAGAGACGGTCGACAGCTACGTGATGACGTTGTACAAACGCCACTCGAGCGGCATCGACCGCTGGCGACCGAACCACTCCACCGCCGACGCACCCGCCGTCAGCGAGGACCAACGAGCCGCACTCTCCGACTGGCAATCCCCGCCTCCCGTCAACGGCACCGCCCCCGTTCTGCAGCCACCGGTGATGGCTGCACCACCGGTCATCGCTGCGCCCCCGGTCATCGCTGCTGCACCGGCTGCCACACAGGCGCCTGCACCGACGCCTTTCCTGCCTGCCGCCGAACCTGCCGCGCGCGCGCCGGAACGGCTCGAGCTCGGCACGTGGCCCAACGAGGCCCTGCCTACATTGGCCCCAGCGCGATCAGCCGACAGTTACCCCGCGACGGCCGCCGTCGCCAAGCCGGCCGAGTCGGTCGGAACGGGCACGGTCGCCGACGAGGTTGCCGACGCCGTCCGTCGGGCGCTCGCCGCCATCGATTCCGTTCTGACACCAGGCGACGATTCCCGCGACTGACTGGTCGCTGGCCGATTAGCCGCGGCGTGCAGCGAAGAAGTCCTTCAAAAGGCTGGAACACTGATCCGCCAAAACACCACTGACGGTGGGTGGGCGGTGATTCAGTCGCTCGTCGGCGCACACCTGATACAGGCTCTCCATCGCTCCTGCTTTCGGGTCGACGGCTCCGTACACCACCCGCCCGATACGGGAATTCACCAAAGCTCCCGCGCACATCGTGCACGGCTCCAAGGTGACATACAGCGTGCACTCGTTGAGCCGCCAATGTCCGACGATGGCAGCTGCATCACGCAGAGTGAGGATCTCGGCGTGGGCGGTGGGGTCGCCGGACAGCTCGCGTTCGTTGTGGCGCCCGGCAATCACTACACCGTCACGCACAACAACCGCGCCAACGGGCACGTCGTCATGCGCGATCGCGGCGCGAGCCTCGACGAGCGCGAGATCCATCATCTGAACGTCGATCTGCATCTGAACGTCGGACACAGCGCAATGCTATCATTGATAGCGTCACCGAAGCTGGAGGTTCTCACATGGCCCAACTCATCGTGCGGAACGTGGATGATGATCTCGTCCGCCGGCTGAAGCGACGCGCCGCCGAGCATGGTCGCTCGACCGAGGAAGAGCATCGCCAGTTGCTGCGAGCAGCTCTCCGCCGTGGCAGCATCCTCGATCGGCTGTTGGCGATGCCGGAAGTTGGCTCCGACGCCGACTTCCAGCGAGCTCGTGACATGCCTCGCGACAACAGTCTGTGACCGGCTATCTGCTCGACACGAACGTCGTGTCGGCGCTGCGCAAACGCAGCCAAGGCGACGATGACCTGCGTCGTTGGTTCTCGAGCCATCAGGACGACGAGTTCTGGCTGTCGGTGCTCGTCGTCGGCGAGTTGTTGCGCGGGGTCGAGCTCATCGCTCGCCGCGATGCGACCGCTGCTCGGGTATTGCGCGAGTGGCTCGAATCGATCAGGGAGGAGTTCGCTGATCGCATCCTGCCGATCACGATTGCGATCAGCGAGCGTTGGGCCGTGCTTTCTGTGCCCGACCCCATCCCGGTAGTCGACGGTCTATTGGCTGCGACGGCAATCGAACACGACCTCACGCTGGTAACGCGCAACGCCGCAGACATCGTCCGCACCGGAGTCGCCTACGTCAACCCCTTCGAACCAGAGTGACGACCGCAGCGCTGTTTCTCACTTGACAGTTACGGCGGAGGGGGTGGGATTCGAACCCACGGAGGCTTGCACCTCACACGCTTTCCAAGCGTGCCGATTCGGCCGCTCTCGCACCCCTCCCTGCCCTTCAACCGTTACCTTCACGGCAGAGCCACGACACGGTACCGCCACTACAATGAGTCTCACCCGCTGAGTGTGGTGATGGTCGGGTCCTGTGCGACGGACGTCCGGGAATCAGGTCAGGGCCGGAAGGCAGCAGCCTTCAACGGTGCCGCCCGTGTGCCGCAGATCGCCTGGCCGTCACCACAGTCAGCGGGCCACCGTGTGCAGAACTTCGATCAGCGAGCGGTGTGCTCGAAAACGCGAGTCGCTCGCGCCGCCAGATCGGGGGCGCCGAGTTGCGTCGCCACCGCAGCCAGCGCCGCTGTCGGTCCACGCCACTGCCAGTCGTTGACGACACCGACCGGCACATCCAGCGCCACAGTGGCGATCGTCCGGAACAGCAGCGCGTCAGCCATCTGATCGCTGAGCGTGCGCGCCAACTTCTCGGCCCCACGCAACGCAGGCAGCCCCCAGTCGCCCGACGAACGTGGGATGGCTTCGATGGAGCCGAACTTCGCCAGCACTGTCGAGGCGGACTTGGCCCCCCAACCCGGCAAACCCGGGTAGCCGTCGGCGGAGTCGCCGACGAGCGCGAGGTAATCGGCGATGGATGCGGGAGGCACCCCGAACTTGGCCACGACCCCCGATTCGTCGACGATCTCGTCTTTACGTCGGTCGTATTGCACCACCCGCGTGCCCCGCACGCACTGGCACAGATCCTTGTCGGGGGTCACGATCAGCACCTGCTCGACGCGTGGGTCAGCGTCGGCGACGGCCGCAGCCGCAGCCAGGGCATCGTCGGCCTCCCACGCAACCATCGCCCAGGTGGCGAATCCGCAGGCCACCAGCATTTCCTCCATGATCGGGATCTGGCGCAGCAGCACGGGGTCCATCCCGTCGCCAGTTTTGTAGCCGGGGTACAAATCGTTGCGAAAACTCTCGATGACGTGATCACTCGCCACCCCAATGTGGGTGGCGCCCGCCGCCACCAACTGCAACGTGCTGGAGACCACCCCGATCGCGGCGTCGTTGGGGCCAGCAGCGCCGTGGCGGCTGACTTGGCCAAAGTGCTGACGAAAGAGCTCGTAGGTCCCGTCGACAAGATGAACCCGCATTACAGCCACCGTATCCGAACAGCAATGTCTCAAGAGATGCGCAAGATGGCCCGATAACCCAGACGTGGCAAAGGTCCAATTCCGCAGCAGAACCGCGGCCCCGTTGGGGAACGACGAATGAGCGCGCCCCCACCCAAGCCACCCGCGATGGCACAAGGAATGTCGACGGCGCAGACCGAGGTACTTGTCACCACCATCGCCACGGCGGTCGAGAGTCAGCTGACCAAACACGTCGCCGCGCTGACCAAGAAGTTTGAGGCGCGCCTCGCCGAGCAACAGCAGGCAATCGACGCGTACCAGAGCGCACTCCAGACTGCGCTCGAGGGCCAGCTCACAGACTTTGCCAAGAATCAGCAGGTCAGCCTCAGCGAGGTCACCAAGAAGGTCATCGAGTTGTCGGCCGCCAGTGGCACGCACGATGCCGGTGGGAGCGGTGGCGGAATCGACTCCGGTGAGTTGGTGACGCTACGCGAGCAGATCGATGCTGCAAGCGCTGCCGCACACGCTCGTATCGACGAGCTCACGAAGTCTTCACGCCGCTTCGATGAACAGGCGTCGGCGCTTGTGCAACACGTCAACGACACATCGCAAGCACTCACGCTGCGGATGGACGACGGCAACCAGGCGTTGGCAGCAGCAGTCGAGGAGCGACTCGGTCTTGTTCGTTCAGCGCTGGAGGCATTCGGTCCCGAGATCCAGCGGCAGTTGACGGAACAGGCAACGGGTCTTACCCAGCGCGTCGACTTCACCGAGAACAAGATCACTGATCGCATGCTCGCCATGGAGGAGCGTGTCGTCGAACAGAACGGCACCAAGATCGCAGGACTCGAAGCAACGATCGGTCGCATCGGTTCCGGCTTCGACGAGGCGATTGCGGCACTCTCGCAGCGCATGCTCGAACTGGAGAACAGTCTCAGCCAGATCATCTTGCACACCAACGTTCTCACCGAGCAGATCGGGCAAGTCGACGCCAACGCTATTGAGAGCATTCGCGAGCAACTTTCGGCGGCGGTCGGCGAAGCGATGCTCGTGCGCATCGAGATCGACCGCGTCAGCGCATCAACCGATGAAAAGATCGACAGGGCCTCGCTGCGCATGGCGGAGATCGAGAGCCTGCTCGGTGACGAGATGGACGTCAGCGCAGCCGTGCAGCTAGAACGCCTCGACGAGCTTGAGCGTGCCATTTCGGCGCTGGATCCTGATCAGTTCGTTCGCAAGACCGATCCGGGCAGCTCGCCGTTCAGTGCGCCGCGCCCCGCAGAACGGAGCCTCTCGTCGTCCTGACGACTGGACCCGACCATGGCAATCTTCAAAGGATCCAAAGAAGCACCAACAGCCGCCGCCGGTGAATCTGCCGCGGAGTGCATGAAGGTTGGTCAGGCACTCGTCGAGGCCGACCAACTCACGCCCGAGAACCTGGCGCAGGCGTTAGGCCAGGCCAACGGCGACCTGTTGCAGTTCGCCGACATCGTTCTGGGCCGCTACAGCGTTGGACGCACCGAAGTTGCGGTCGCCATCTCACAGGCGACCAACGTCGCCGCGGTCGACACCAAGGGCATCGAAATCGCCGACGACATCAAGCGCATTCTCGACGAGGCTGTCGTTCGCGAGCACTGCGCAGTCGCCGTTGCAGCGGAAGGCCCTGCACTCGTCGTTCTGTGCAGCGATCCGGCACCAGCACGGCGGGCAGCAATCGAGGCGGCAGCTGGCCGGCCGGTGAAGTTTTTCGTTTCCGATCCACTCACCGTGCGGACATTCATCGATCAGGTGTATCGCGCCGACGAAGACATCGACCGCCTCGTCAAATCGCTCGAACTCGGCGACGATCAGGCGAAGATCGCCTCCATTGCTGCCGAGGTAAAGCTCGACGATCAGGCACCCGTCATTCAGTTGGTGAACCGCATTGTCAGCCAAGCAATGCGCGATCGCGCCAGCGACATCCACCTCGAACCACAGGACGAGGAAATGCGCGTCCGGTTCCGTATTGACGGGCACCTCGTCGAAGCATTTCTGCTGCCGATGGGAGCTCATGCGGCGCTGACCAGCCGACTGAAGATCATGAGCGGCATGAACATCGTGGAGAAGCGTCGGCCACAGGACGGCCAGTTCTCGACAGTGATCGACGGCAAGGAGGTCGACGTTCGTGTTGCCAGCGTCGCCACCGTGTTCGGCGAGAAGATCGTCATGCGAATCCTCGACAAGACCAGGTCGATGATCGGTCTCTCGGAACTCGGATTTCCGCGCGAGACCTACCTGCACTACTCCAAGATGATTCACTCGCCGTTCGGCATGGTCATTTGTGCAGGCCCGACCGGTGCCGGCAAGACGACCACGCTGTACGCGTCGTTGTTGGAAGTGAACTCGTCGGGCAAGAACATCACGACCGTCGAAGATCCGGTGGAATACGTGTTCCCCGGCATCAACCAAATCCAGACCAACGACCAAGCCGGTCTGACCTTTGCTACTGGCTTGAAGGCCATCCTTCGTCAAGACCCCGACGTCATTCTCGTCGGTGAGATTCGTGACGCCGACACTGCGCGTATCGCTGTTCAGTCGGCGTTGACGGGTCACCTCGTCTTGTCGTCACTTCACGGAACCGACAGCGTCGCCGCGCTACACCGATTCCTCGACATGGGTATTGAGGCCTTCCTCATCGCTTCGTCGGTCGTCGGTGTCATCGGTCAGCGTCTGCTCCGTCGAATCTGCGACGGGTGCAAGGAGCCGTACACCCCAGGTGCCGACGAACTCGCTGTCTTCCGCCAGAACAGCGGTGGTAGCGAGAAGAGCACCTTCTATCGCGGCGCTGGCTGCAACTTCTGCGCCGGCACCGGCTACCGCGATCGCATCGGTGTCTACGAACTGCTGCGTATCACGCCCGAGCTTCGGCGCCTGATCGTCGGCTGGGCGACCACCGAGGAACTACGTCGACTTGCCGTCGCACAAGGCATGCGCACCATGTTGCGCGAGGCCATGGCACTCGTCGAATCCGATGTCACCACCATCCCCGAAGTCGTGAAGACCCTCTTCGCCAGCTAGGAGCAAGGTCATGCCAAAATTCGCATACGCAGCAATCGATGTCAGCGGTTCCGCCGTCGAAGGCGTCACCAAGGCCGACACCATCGGTGCCGCGCGCTCCCAGTTGCTCGAACGGAATCTCTACCCGGTCAAGATCGAAGAGAAGCGCGGTATGGGTCAGATCGAGCTGACCGCAAAGAAGGTGAAGAAGAAGGAGTTGATGCACTTCACCCGTCAGCTGGCAGTGTTCATGAAGGCGGGCATTCCCGTGACGGAAGCGATGGAAGTGATCGGCGACGAGACGGCCGACGTCGTTCTGCAGCGCACCATTTCGACAATGGTGGAAGACCTGCGCAACGGCGACACGCTGGCTGGCGCGGCCGGCAAACACGTCAACACCTTCCCGAACTACTACATCGGCATTCTCGGCTCTGCAGAACTGACCGGCAAGCTCGACGAAACACTCGAGAGCCTGGCCGAGTACCTCGAACGCGAGCTCGACACGCGATCCAAGGTCGTTGCTGCGCTCTCGTACCCGGGCGTCGTGATGGTGCTTTCAATCTTCACCGTTGCTGCGCTTGCCGGCTACGTCTTGCCGCAGTTCAAGCCGTTGTTCGAAGAACTGAACGCCGACCTTCCATTCGCTACTCGCTCACTGCTCTTCGTGGCCGACCTGTTCACCATCTACTGGTACGGGCCTGCGACGTTCTTCATGGGCGTGATCGCGTTCTTCATGTGGATGGGACGAACCGAGCCTGGCAAAGACTTCAGAGACAAGTTGGTGTTGCGCTTGCCCGTTGTCAGTGGAATCGTCGAGTTCGCGATTCTCGAGCGCTTCTGTCGCATCTTGGGAGCAATGATCCGAGCTGGCGTGCCGTTGCCAGACGCCATGCGCACAACAACCGAGGCGACCAACAACCGCGTGTTCAAGTCACGACTGATCGTGGCGCAGGAACAAATCCTCGAAGGTGAAGGCTTTGCCAAGCCACTCGCCCGCACGGAACTGTTCCCCGGAGCAGCACGTCAGATGTTCAAGGTCGGCGAGGAGACCGGAACTCTCGATCGGCAGCTAGAGGTTGCCGCGATCTTCTTCGACCGCGAGTTGGAGAGCCGCATCAAGCGCTTCACCGCCATGTTCGAGCCGATCATGATCGTCGCCGTCGGCGTCATCGTCGGATTCGTCGCGATCGCACTGGTGCAGGCGATGTACGGCGTGCTCTCTGGCGTGAAGGCCGACGGTTAACGGCCCAACACCAGATCGACGTAATTCTGGCCAAAGAAGATGGCCAACACGGTACCGAGTGCCATGAACGGGCCGAACGGCACCTTCATCTTGCGATCGCCGCCGACGACGGCCATCGCTACCAGGCCGATCACTGCGCCAGTGAGGAAGCCGAAGAACAGCCCGACGAGCGCCAACCCAGGGTTGAGGAAGCCAAGAAAGCCGCCGAGCAGCGGTGCCAGGCGCACATCACCGTCGCCCATGCCGCCGCGGCTGGCCCAATAGATGATGGCCATCGTTGCCAGAGAAATGGTCGCCCCCGCCAGCATCATCCACATCCGTGAGGGCTGGTTCTCGACCAGCGCGGCCACGCAGAGTAGCGGGAATCCGATCGCCGCCGTCGTGTAGGTGATCTCTCGTGGAAGCCGTCGCGTGCGCAGATCGATCCAGCTCAGGGCCACTAAACCCGCCATCAGCGCGCAGAAGGCGGCCGTCCGCCAGGTGAGCCCAAAGTGCCACCCCATGAGACCGAACAGAAGAGACGTTGACACCTCAAGAACGACCGGTTCGATGCCGATACTCATTCGACAGCGTCGGCATTTGCCCCGCAGAAGTAACCAACTGAGAACAGGAAACAGGTCGAGGGGACCGAGGTGCAAGCCGCAGTTCCCGCACGCCGAGCCGGGACGGACGATGGAGGTGCCACGTGGCACGCGGTCGACCACGACGGTGAGGAAAGAACCGAAGAGCAGCCCGATGAGGGCACAGATAGCAGTTGCCATACGCGAAATCGTCCGACTCGAAGGAGCGGAGCCAACGGAGGCTAGTCGCAATGTTCAATCCAGATCCGACATTGGTCACCCTGCTGCAGGCGACCGTTAGCGCAGGCGCCAGCGACCTGCACCTCACGGTCGGTCGACCGCCGACTGCGCGCCGCGACGGTGTGTTGGTTCCATTCGAAGGCGTCCCGCTGTTGCAACCTGCCGATGCAGAGCGAATCGTGTTCTCGGTGCTCAACGACGTCCAACGCCAAGAGTTCGACGAAAACTCGCAGGTCGACTTCTCGTTCGGTATCGAATCCATCGGACGCTTCCGCGCCAACGCCTATCGCCAGCGCAACAGCTGCGCGCTCGCTTTGCGCGTCATTCCTTTCCGCGTGCGCTCGCTCGACGAACTCGGCGCGCCGTGGGCCGCCACCGAACTACTGCAGCGACCGTTCGGACTGGTGTTGGTTGTGGGTCCCACCGGTTCCGGCAAGAGCACGACGCTCGCCGCGATGATCGATCGCATCAACGAGGTCCGACCGGTTCACATTCTGACGATCGAAGATCCCGTCGAGTACCTGCACCATCACAAGGTTGCGATGGTCAACCAGCGCGAAGTCGGAACCGATGTCACCTCGTTCACCGAAGGTCTACGTAGCGCGCTGCGTGAGGACCCCGACGTCATTCTGCTCGGCGAAATGCGCGACCTCGACTCGATTGCGATCACGCTCACGCTCGCCGAGACGGGTCACCTTGTGTTCGCGACGTTGCACACCAACGACGCGTCACAAGCACTCGACCGCATCGTCGACGTGTTCCCCGCTGAACGTCGCGATCAGATTCAGATCATGTTGGCCGGTTCGCTGCAGGGCGTGATCAGCCAGCGACTGCTGCCTGCCGAAGGTGGTGGCCGCGTCGCTGCGTACGAAGTGCTGATGGCCAACGACGCTGTCCGCAACCTGCTGCGTGAGGGCAAGACCCGCCAACTGCGCAACGCGATGATCTCCGGCCAGCAAGAGGGCATGCAGACCATGGAGATGGATCTCGCCCGCTTGGTATCGAGCGGAATCCTCTCGTTCGAGACGGCGGCAGAAGTCAGTCAATACCCGAAAGAGATCCTTGCCCAGGCCGCCACGATGCGCTCGCAGGCGCAGGCGCAAGCGACCGTCAACGCTGGCCAGGCGGCTACCACCGGTGCCGGCACTTACGTGAACGCCTAGCCCCGGAGGATTCGACTCGAATGAGCGTCGCCAAGCTTCCCTATAAAGCCCTCGGCGGCATCGTGCCGTGTCCCGGCGGGTGGTTGATCGTGCCCGCGCGTCTGGCAGGAGTAACCGTCGTCGCCGATGACCCGGAAGTGGTTCCGACGCTGCTCGATGTCTTGGAGTTCAAACCGAAGTTCGACGCAGCGGCGATCTACTGCCCGATCGGATTTCACGATCGGCCGACGGCGCCGTATCGAACCTGCGACAACGAGGCCCGCGCTCTCATCGGTTGGCCACGATCGGTCGCGGTGCGTCCGACCCCGTCGCGCGCCGCCCTGATGGCCGAGTCTCGCACGGAAGCGCAACAGCTCGAGCCCTGGCTCACACGCGACGACCTACGACGCTTCCGCTGGCTGCGCGAAGCCAACAGGGAGTTCCAGCCCTTTCATCAGCGCACTTACTTTGCTGCGCACCCTGATCTGACCTTCGCACAACTCAACGAAGACCGGCCGTTGCTCTCGTCGCCGTATCAACAAGATGGAATGCTCGAGCGCATCGCTCTGATCCGCGACAAGCTTCCCGGTCTAGAAGACGTCGCCAGCCGAACACCACCGCCAGGTGCGGCACAGGTTCATCTACTGCAGGCGTTGGGTCTGCTGTGGACTGCCCGCCGCATTGCTGGGCGCGCCATGCAGCGAGTTCCGCTCGATCCCGACTGGGACACGTCCGGCATGCGCATGGAACTGGTGCGCTGAGGAAGAAGCGAAGAAGCGTCAGCCGGAAATGAGGGTGCTGGTCACCCACGAGTTGACAGCAAACTCGCCGTAGTCGTTGACCTGCACGATCGCGACCGACGTGATCACCGGCGTGCCCGATGTCGTCGTCGACACGATCTTGAACGTCTTCTGCACGATCCGGTTGACGATGCCGAGTTGCAACTCCTCGGCGACGTCGGCCGATTGCGTGACCCTTGCGGCGAGAACTCCGCCAACCAGGCGAATGCTCTTGCCGGCCGCCATTCCAGGCGCGACGAAGGTGTTGATCGAGCCCTGCGCGACGTTGATGTAGCCGGGCACGAACAACATGGCTGGGCCGGGGCCGGTGAAGCTGACATCGATCACCGGTGCAACGGCAGGGGTCCCGCTCAGGTTCGGCACCAGCGTCGACGGTTCGTACCCCGTTGAGGCAGCATCCACCGGGGGCGTGGTATCACCCGGGTTGGTTTCTGTCATCGACTTGGGCACGGACAGTTCCCCGGCCAGATAGAGGTCGAGGCTCGAGGTTGACCCCGCCTGAACACCGTTCACGGTTTGGATCGACACGCCCGCCGAGACTGTGTTGCCGACGTCGGTCGGATCAACGAGACGCGTGTTGAACAGCACGTTCGACCCGAGCGCGGTGCCGCTATCGGTAACCACCATCCGCCCGGCGGCCCCAAAGATGAACGTGGCACCGATTCCAGAGATGTTGATCGAACTCGGCGCGTTGAGCGCGTAATAGGCCGCCTCGGAGTTGGTCGTGCATGCCTCCATCGCGCCCTCGCCGACGACAACGTTGGCGCCGGCACCAAACGTGATGGTGTTCTCGAAGTAGTAGACGCCCGACGTGAAGAAGGTCGGGATCGTGTCGGCGATGGTGACTGCATCTGTGTAGGTGCCCGGGAAGTAGACGCGACACGAACCGGCCCACGACGGCATCATGTAGCCCGCGGCCGCACCGTGGTTGAGGCCATGCGACGGCAACGGCGGAACGAAGATCTTCCCGCCGGTGCTGGTACTGGTGACGTCGTTCCACCAAGCCTGGATGTCGCCGCTACCAGAGTTGGCGTACGGCGTTCCAGTAGTGCCGACCGGTGCGGTTGCGCCCACCTGCACGGTGGCCATCGGGACACGAAGATCGCTGGCACCCAGTTCCGCGGCATCACTGAGGGTGGTGCAATGTGTGGTGATAGGCACACCCAGATCGGGTGCGGCCAACTCGACCTCAATGTGCAGTCCGCTTGCTGCACAGGCCACATAGAGCGCGCTTGGATCGGCGAGCGCGACACGCAGCGCACCGCGCGCTGCCTCGGCACGATCCGACTTGTCTTGATGCACTCTGCTGGAGCGCAACACAGTCGTGGCGTAGCTGAGCAGCGGCATGATCATCATCGATCCGATGACGATGAACACCATCGCGAACAACAGCGCCGTTCCCTCGTCGGGATTCGTCCGCCTCTCGGCCTTCTTGAAGTCGAAGCGTCGTTTCATAACAGGGCCACCTGGTTGACACACGAGATCGCGGTGTTAGGAGCGACCGAGAGCGTGATCTTCGTCCACGGACCGCCAGCGATCGGAGTCGCCACGAACGGGTAGTTGGCACCGCCCGACTTACACGTCCAACCGACGTGCGTGTAGTCGCTCAGCGTCGACGTGTCGAGGGGTGTGATCTCGACGGACGTCGTTCCACCACCACTGAGATCGAAGTCGAAGGTGCCGCTGCGGTACTGCCCACTTGTGGTCGCGGTGGTGAGGTCGACTGAGCTCTGGTACGTAAACGGATCGGATGCGTTGGCAGTTCCGACCTTGGTCTGCAGCGTCACGGTTCCACCGCACTCGGCGAGCGCCAGGCTCGTCATCGCGCCAGTGAACTGCGTCCAGTTGGGCAATTCGTAGTACGTCGCCTCTTGCGCGTTCGTGTACACACCGCCGGTTTGCGTCGCCGTCACGGCACCGCCAGGGGCAATGAACTGCTTCAGGATGTCGCGGTTCGGGCGGTAGTAACTCGACGACGCTTCGTGATACGTGTAGGGCTCGCTATAGACCCTGGTCGCGTCATAACCATCGGCCCCACCCTCGGCGGTGTTGTTGGCCAGGTAGATGGCTTCAGTCGTTGCTTCCCATTCCGAAAATGGCGTGCTGTAATTCTTGATGTAGCGCCATCCGTCGGTCTCGTCGCCGGTGGTGTTGCCGGCGGTGTACTCCGCTTGGGTCACCGTGGTCCAGTTGGTGAACGGCGCGCTGTAGAGAATTGCTGATCGCCAACCATCGGTCGCGTCGCTCGTTGTGTTGTTGCTGTTGTACGACGACTCCGACACCGCTTCCCAGAAGACGTACGGGCTGGAGTAGCTCTTCAGCGCGCGGAAACCGTCAGCGTCGGTGTTCGGTGGATTGAGGTTACTGCGCGTGAAGTTCAGCTCGTTGGTGCTGGTCCAGCCACTCAGTGTGCCGGTGACTCGCGCCCGCCAGCCGTCGCTGTCACCAGGCACGGTGTTGTTGTTCTCGTAGCTCGACCGCGAGGTATTGATCCAATAGCTGCCGGACTTCTTTTCGTACCGCAGCCCGTTTCCGGCGCGTTGGTAGGTCAGGTTGTAGCCACGTTCCCAGTTGCCGACTCGCCAACCCCGTTCATAGAAGCGGTGAAACGCGCGAGTGAAGTTGGCGAGGTGATAGCCGGTACCCTGCGCGCGCCACAACGATTGGCCGCTGGTGTCGGACCCGACGTAGACGCCAATCAGCCGCTCGAGGTCGACCTCGAACTCGCGGGCAACTCGGTTCGCCCGGTTCCATGAGGTCTGGCTGTACGAGCTACCCGTTGCGTTCGGCAGCCCCTGATCGTCTGGGTGGGCCACGGCGGGCGAGGTGGCGCTGGTGCTATTGAGCCGGCTGTATGTCGGAATACCGTCGGTGAAGAAAATCACTGTGCTCGGCAACGCAGATTGAATCGTGCCGTCGCTGTTGCGGAACATCCGGAACATTCCGTCTTCCCAGTTGGTGCCGCCGGTGCTATTCAAACCGGCAACGAGCCCCTTGAGTGCGGTGACATCGCTCTCGATGAGCATGTCGTAGTACTTGGTCCACGACGAGCCAGCGCCAAGCGTGTTCGCAGTCGTCGCAAAGGAGACAACCTGCAGCTTGACAGGAGTGCCGGCGAACGCATCGACGAACGCGGTGACGCCCGAGCGGACGTAGGACATGTTCGAACCGATACTGCCCGAGGTGTCAACGACCAGGCCGAAGTTGCCGCCACATCGCGAGCGGGTCGCCGCGAACGTCGGGGCCGCAGTGAGGTTGGTGGTGCTCAGTCCGGTTTCACGGTTGGTGCCGCCAGCGCTCAGCGTTATCTGGTCGGTACCGCCACCAGCTCCAGCCAGGTCGCCGCCGCCGTTGATCGTCACCGTCACCCGGCGGCCGTTCTTCACGTAGTACGTCGGGTCAGCCGTCGTGGCCCCGGTGCCGTCGCCGGGGTCAGCCGGGTCGATGGCGAACGTCACCAGCATCACCCACACCGGACTGGTGACTCCGGCGTAGTACTCGAGACCCACCGGCGGCGGCGTCACGTTGTGTAACACAGTGTTCTGCGAACAGGTCGGCGGTGCCGAGTTCACTGAGTAGCACGAAACCCGAATGATTTCGTACTCGCCGTCGGCGGCTTCGATGTAGCGGTACGAAACATTGGTGGCGGTGGGGATCGATTCCGTCTCACCCGGAAGTGAACCGGTCCACGACAGCATGATCGTGTTCGTGCCACTCACGTTGACGTTCGGCGGGCACACCGAGCCGCACGGCGACGCTCCCGCGCCGGTATCGACTTCCTCAGCTGAGGCCAAGTCGGTTGGCAGCCAGAGTCCGATGCTCTGCTCGGACCGCGCGTTGTTCAAGCGACCACCAGTGTTGTCAGCTTGCGCGAGCAACACGGAGGTCGCCGTCGCCATCGCTGCCACCAAGATCCCGGTCACGCTCAGGCTGATCAGCACTTCTGGCAGCGTCATGCCAGCATCCCTGTCGCACTTCATCGGTTGCACTCTCGTAGCTGCTCGCGTCCGTCTAAACATCACTCTTCACAACCTCCATCGTTCGAACGGGGCTTCCGCTGGGATCGGTCACGGTGATCGTCACCTTCTGAACCAGGCCTTCCGGTCGGGTTCCGATCGGGCAGGCCCCTGGCACCCAAGTTCCGAGAGTGATCGGCGAGTCCGCCGGCACGTAGTAGCTGTAGCTAGCGGTGGCCAACGACGGATCCCAGCCTTCGGCCTGCGCTGCCGCCTCGACGTACACGTCGTAATCGCAGCTCTCACCGGCACGGTTGACACGGTCGGCGGCATTGGCCAGCACCGTCTCGACCTTGGCTGCGTTACGAGAACTCGTGCTTGCTTTGATGGTGACGATCCCGGCCATCATGATCGGAATGACTGCGATACCGATGAGGACGATCGCAACGAGTACTTCCGTGAGCGTGTGCCCGCTGTCGCGCGGCACAGCCTGTTCCGCTTCACCAACCCGTTGCGTTCTCATGACCTGATGCTCCCGAGCGTCCAGTAGGGCAATCATTCATCGGCTGATTCGCCCTGCGGGTCGTCTCAAGATTTCGTCAAAGCGAAAGGCCGCAAAACGAGAGAAGGGCCGGGGCACGTGGCCCCGGCCCTTCCTTCAGTTGTTCAACCAACCGCCAACAGTTACGGGACTGTGGTCGTCGTGGCCGGGACAGTCGTCGTGGCCGCGACAGTGGTCGGGACCGAAGTGTCGCAGTCGCCGCCAGAGGTGGCGCTGATGCTGGGGGGGCTCCCAGCCGTCAAGGTCCAGCGAGCCGACGGGTCGGTACGCAGGTAGCCAGGAACCAAGTCAGACATGGCCGCAGCGTCGGCACCGTTGTCGGCGTAATACGCCTCGGTGGCGGTCTCGATGGCCCGCTGCTCGGTTGCGCAGCTGTTCTCCTGGCTCTTGTCGGTGATTCCACGGACGGCGAAGACCGTCACAGCGGCAAGAATGCCAAGGATCACGATGACGATGAGGAGTTCGACGAGGGTGAATCCCTTGTCGTTCTTCGGGGTAACTTCGATTTCATTTTGCATTGGGGTTTCCTCCCGCTTGATTGGGGTCGTGGTGACCAACGCCGACCCGCACCAGCGGAACGGTCGCAGGAATGTTTCGGGAGGTCCGTCGGTGGACTTGAGTGATTTCTTCTTTCAAGAATTCGTGCGGTAGCTCCGATACTGAGGTGTGCGCCGCGCAAGTGATCGAAACACCGACAAGAACTGGATGGAGCCCACCGAAGTGGTTGTGCCCTTCCTCGACCCCGAGTCTTCCGAGCACGTCGCCTCCGTTGCGGTCGAGTTGCGCGAGCGGCTCAGCAAGCTAGAAGAGCAGGTACTCGGGCAGTACAGCTCGACGGCTGCCTACGCGACCCTGGCGCAGCAAGGCGCCGACCAAGCTCGCGGAGAGGCCCGCGCCGACCACGAGCGTCTGCAATCCACGATCATCGGTCTGCTCGACCGCCTGCGCGACGAGATGAACAGACGCCTCGACGAACTCGAGTCGCGCCAAGCACTCGGCGTTCCATCGCCGACCGGTTCCTCGGAGAGTTCAGATGCCTCGGTTCGGCTGGCGCAACTGGAAGAGAAGACGAACGTGGTGATCTCGGCGCTGCACGCCTTCGGACAAGAAAACGCGCGCCTGCGGCAACAGGTTGACGAACTGCTCGCGCGACAGATGCGCGCGGATGGTTGGTTGGCCAGCAGCGGCAGCACTTCCGAACTCGCGCTGCTGTAGCGGGTGACGCCCTAGTGGGCGCCTTCCTGCACCAGTTCGATCAGGGTGCCGAAGCTGCCCTTGGGATGCACGAACGCCACCGTCGTGCCGCGACTGCCCGGCCGCGGTACCGCGTCGATTGGTGTGGCACCCGCTGCCACCATCGCAGCCAGTGCCTGGGCGCAATCGTTCACCCGGTATCCGATGTGGTGCAAGCCTTCGCCGCGTTTCTCCAACGACTTCGCGATCGGGCTGTCGTCGCGGGTGGGGGTGAGCAGCTGTATGTAGCTCTCAGCCACCTTCAGCATCGCCTCCTCTACGCCGTCGCGCTCGACGACCTCGCGGTGTTCCACCTCCGCCCCGAACGCGCGCCGGTAATAGTCGATAGCGGCTTCCAGATCGCGAACCGCGATTGCAACGTGGTCGATCTCGGTGAGCAGCATCAGCGACGGAACCAATTGAGTTGGTCGGCGACTCGCGCACGCAACGCCGGATCGGTGACGCCCAGACCCTCACTGGGGGCCAGCGCAAGGACTCCGATCTTTCCTTCGTGCGCATTGTGATGCACTTCGTAGGCCGCCTCGCCGGTCTGCGCCAGCGGGAACACACGGCTGACCACGGGCTGAATCATGCCCTTGCTGACCAAGCGGTTGGCCTCCCACGCCTCGCGATAGTTGGCGAAGTGCGAGCCGATCAATCGCTTCGACCGCATCCAGAAGTATCGGTTGTCGAACTCCATCATGAACCCGGATGTCGCCGCGCAGGTGACGACCGCGCCGCCCCGTCTGACCACGAACATCGAGGCACCGAAGGTCGAGCGACCCGGATGCTCGAACACGATGTCGGGGTCTTCCCCGCAAAGGTCGCGAATGTCTTTGCCCAGCCGACGCCACTCGCTCTCGTCGTGTTCCTCACCGTTCCAGAAGTTGTAACCGGCGGCACTGCGATCGATGATGTGTTGTACGCCCATGCGGCGAAGAATCTGAGCCTTGTCGTCAGAACTGACCACGCACACAGGAATTCCGCCGCCGTTGAGTACGTACTGCGTCGCGTAGGCGCCGATGCCGCCGGTGGCACCCCAGATCAGCACGACATCGCCCTGCTTCATGCGCGCGCCATTGCGGCCGACGAGCATGCGGTAGCTGGTGCTGTTGCACAACGCATTGACCGCCGCCTCTTCCCAGCTGAGGTGCGCCGGTTTGGGCATCAACTGGTTCGCCTTGACGACGGCGAGATCAGCGAGGCCACCGAAGTTGGTTTCGTAACCCCAGATGCGCTGGTTCGCGGCCATCATCGAGTCGTCGTGCGAACTGTGATCCTGGTCGTCGACGTGATTGCAATGCACGGTGACGCGGTCGCCGGGCTTCCAATTGCGCACCGCGCTGCCCACGCGCAGCACGACGCCCGATGCATCGCTACCGACGACCTGATAGGGCTGATCGTGGCGCTTCGCCCACTCGCTCTCGCGAGCCAATCTGGCCAGCGGGCCAAAGGTACTGACCGGTTCGAAGATGCTGGTCCAGACAGTGTTGAAGTTGATGCTGCTCGCCATCACGGCCACATACACCTCGTCGGGTGCCACCGCCGGCGTTGGAACCTCGCCGATGTGCAGGCTGCGACGGGGATCCTTGTCCCGTGTGGCGACGCCCTTCCACATGTCCTGATCGGACTTGAGAACGTGCACAGCCCGATAGCTGTCTGGGATCGCAAGTTTGGCAAACACGTCCTCGCTGGCGTTCGATTCGATGGCGTCAAGAACATGTTGCATACGACAAGATTACCCGTGAGTAGCTTCAGCCAACGAGTTCGTCGAAGACCACCACTCGCGACTCGCGGTAGGCGAGTACTCCCAGGGCGGCGACCACGACCACCATCGCAATTCCCTGGGCAACCGAGATGCGCTCGTTGAGTACGAACCAGGCGACAATCGACGCTCCGACTGGCTCGAACTGGATCAGCAGCGACGTGACCGACGCGTCGACACGCGGTTGCGCCCACGCCACCAAGCCATGCCCGGCGATCCCGGGGCCGATGGCGAGCAAGGTTATCCACAGCCAACTGGCGCTGTGCATGCTGCCGATGTCGCTGCGCAAAACGAGCACGGTCGCCGACACCGTTAGTGCCGCGATGACTGATACCGCGAACATGTAACGCACGGTCTCGACGCTGGCGCGAGCGCGCTTGGTTTGCAACAGGTACAACGCCCAGAGCAACAACGACGCGACAGCCCACACATAACCGATCGGCTTGGTGGCCGCGCCGCCGACCGAAGGAGCGGTGAGCACAGCGACCGTCACTCCTGTTATGGCAGTGACCGAACACATCAGCTTCACTCGCGTGAGGCGCTCGCCCATGAATCGCACCGCGACGGGAAAGGCAACCACAGGAGTCAGCGAGCCGATGATGAGGGCAACCGCGACGCTCGTGTACTGCAACGCAACGAAGAAGACGCATACGTTCGCGCCGAAGAGCACGCCGGAGATCAGGCTGTTCTTGAAATCACCCCACGATGGCCAGCGATGAGTCAGCCACGCGACGACCGCGAGGATGGCGGACGAAATCCAAAAGCGCCAGAACGACAGCACCACGCCGCCGACATCCGCTGACTTGCCGAGCACCCCGCCGAACGACCAAAGGACGGAAGCAGCAAGCACCGCGGCAACGCCGGCCCCAGGCCGTTCACTTATCGGACGTTCACTTATGGGACGTTCGCTCGGTCGCTCATTCATGGACGACTCGCGCTGGCGAGTCGAGCGCTGCGCTCGGCACGCATTTCAGGTACCAGCACGCAGGACCCGGCAATCATCAGACCGGCGGCCAGCCACGCCACCGTTCCCAGCGGCACATGGCCCAGGATTGCGAAACCGACGATCGGTGCCGTGACCGCCCGCAGGCCCGTCGAGAACGTGTGCAATCCCATGTAGTCCGCCGTCCGACCAACCGGCGCGAACTTGGTGACCCACAGGCTCCACATCAAGTCGCCACCTGCGCTCCCGACGCCGAGCAGGATCGAGCCGATCAGCAAACTCGAGTCGCTGGTCCCAGTGAAGAACGCCGCTACATACATGGCGAACAAGACATTCACCAGAATGCGCGCCGAGAAGAAGCTGAGACGGTCGAACACGTGGCCGAACAGTGGCATGGCCATCAGCCGCACGGCCGACGGCACGACCACCGTCAAGACCACGATCTTGCCGACAGAGGCGTTGATTCCGTAGCGGCTGTTCGCCAGATACTCGACCCGCAGCGGCATCAGCATCAGGTTCCCGAAACCCATCAGCATCCACGCCGCCAACGTCAAGCGCAGGCGTCGGTCTTCGCCGAGCAGATGAAAGTGCGGCCAGCCGTTGTCGCGCACCCCCGGCACCTTCGCCAGCGGTTCGCTCGGCATCTTCAGGTTGAAGACGACGAGGGCAGCACTTGCCGCCGCACCGACCAGCATTACCACCCACCAGCGATCAGGTTGGGCATTCAGGAAGGCGCCCATCCCCAAGCCCGCGAGCGCCGACACCAACACCTTCAGCGAGAGACCCCACCCCACTCGCCGACCCAGCTCGCGCGCGGGGAAGTTGCGTTCGTAACTGACTGTCACCAGCGCGTACATGCCGTTGACCATCGCAATACCCACCACAGAGCCGATCACGTAGAGCGGCAACGGTCCGGTGGCCGCGACCAGGAACCCGAGCATCCCAATGAACGAGAGGACCGCAACCGGCACCATGGCCGGCCGGCCCCACCGCCGCGCCCACGATGTGACCAGCGGCGTCGCCAGCAAACCGACTCCGTTGGCGGCGGCGATCACCCCTTTCACCAGCCCGGGCGCATCGAAGTTCTTCAACGCGATGGTGACCAATACCGAGGTTTCCAGTGGCAGAAGCACGCCGAGCGGGACGGCACGGGCGAGATCGACGAGTTGCGCGCGACGGACGAGCGTTGGATCGTCGTTGGGCGCCATCGCGACAGTCTCTCGCGTTGCTGCGGAAACCATCGACTCGCATACGATCGCGACATGTCTGGTTCGTACATCGTCGCAGGGGCCCGCACACCAATCGGCAAGTTGAGTGGGGCCCTCGCTCCCTTCAGTGCCGCACAACTCGGCGGCTTCGCGATCGTCGCCGCGTTGCAGCGCGCGGGCGTGCGTCCCGAGCAAGTCGACCACGTCATTCTCGGCCAGGTGCTAACTGCGGGCCAGGGGCAGATGCCTGCGCGCCAGGCCGCGACCAGCGCTGGCATTCCGCTCAGCGTGCCAGCGCTGAATGTCAACAAGGTGTGCCTCAGTGGCATGAATGCGATCTACCTCGCCGATCAGATGATCAACAGCGGCGATGCCGACATCGTGGTTGCGGGCGGCATCGAGAGCATGACCAACGCTCCCTACCTTTCGGCTGGCGCGCGCTCCGGCTTGCGCTACGGCAACGCAGAGCTGACGGATGTAATCGTGAAGGACGGACTGTGGTGTGCGTTCGATGCTTGCCTGATGGGCCTCGGCACCGAGCGCTACACCGCTGGGTCGATTACGCGCGAACAGCAAGACGCGTTCGCGATGCAGAGCAACGAGCGTGCTGCCGAGGCAATCAAGTCAGGCCGTCTGGCCGAGGAGATCGTGCCGGTTTCGATTCCGCAGCGCAAGGGCGACCCACTCCTCGTCGAGACCGATGAAGGCGTGCGCCCGGGAACGACGATGGAGTCGCTCGCGACGCTGAAGCCGGCGTTCGACAAAGAGGGCACCATCACCGCCGCCAATGCGTCGCAGATCAGCGACGGTGGGTCGGCGATGGTGCTGATGAGCGAGAAGGCACTCAACGCCTGCGGGGTAGCTCCCCTCGGCCAGATCGTCAGCTACGGAATGGTGGCTGGCCCGGACAACGTTTCCCTGCTGCACCAGCCCAGCCGCGCGATCAAGGCCGCGCTCGCTCGCGCGGGCAAGAACGTCGCCGATGTCAGCCTGTTCGAGATCAACGAAGCGTTCGCAGCGGTAGCCATCGCCGCGATGGCCGACCTCGGCGTCAGCGATGAGATCGTCAACGTCAACGGCGGCGCCATTGCGATTGGCCACCCGCTGGGGATGAGCGGCAACCGGGTGGCCCTCACCCTGTTGCACGAACTCCGCCGTCGCGGTGGTGGATTGGGTGCGGCCGCGCTCTGCGGTGGCGGCGGCCAAGGCGACGCAATCCTCATCCGCACCGTGTGATCTCGGCGACGGTTACGGCGTTTGTTACGAACGCTTGACACAATTCGGCTGTTGTTGTAATGTAACCGCAACATTCGCCGCTGGGGTGGGTGCAACCCCCCGCACACCACCACAGCGAGCAAGACCTGGGGTACCACCTCTGGAGCTGGCCCGTCCGCCCGCTACCAGGTCCGGCGGTGGTACCCCAGCGTTACGCGGAGAGCTCGCGGCGACCTTCCAGGGCGCGACCAAGGGTCAGCTCGTCGGCGTACTCGAGGTCGCCGCCGACTGGAAGCCCGCTGGCGATGCGAGTGACCCTGACGCCGAACGGCTTCATCATGCGGGCGATGTACATCGCCGTCACCTCGCCCTCGGTGTTCGGGTTCGTGCACAAGATGACCTCGGTGATCGACTCGGGTTCGATGCGAGCGAAGAGCTCCTTCATCTTCAACTGTTCCGGGCCGATGCCGTCGAGCGGACTCATCGCACCCAGCAGCACGTGGTAGCGGCCCTTGAACTCGCCGGTCTTCTCGATCGAGACGATGTCGCGCGACTCCTCGACCACGCAGAGCACTGTCGGGTCGCGGCGATCATCAAGACAGATCGGACAGAACTCGCTCTCGGCAAAGTTGAAGCATCGCGAGCAGAACCTGACGCGAGCCTTGGCTTCGGTGATCGCCACGGCCAGGCGCGCGACGTCGTCGGCAGGAATCTTCAGAAGATGAAACGCAATCCGCTGCGCTGACTTCGGGCCAACGCCGGGAAGCCGACCGAGTTCGTCGATCAACGATTGGACAGGAGCTGTGTAGACGGCCATCGTCACTCGTCGATGATCTGCGAGCCAGGAAAGGCTTGCGCGAGGCGTTGCTCGGGCGACAGAACTGCCTCCAGCGGGGCGTCGACGAGATCATTGAGGTCGATCTCCTCGTCAGCCGGTGGTGCAGCCGGTCGCTTCATCTGCACGACGTTTCCCCTCGTCGTCGCGTCCCCCGCGTTGGAGATATCGGGAGTCCCGTCGCCACTCTTGTCGTCGCTGCCGTCATCGACGCGCGAGTCGACCGACAGCACCAGCTTCACCGGCTCGCCGATCACCTTCTGTAGCGCGGCCTCGACGTCGGGGAGGTGTTGTTGGCACTTCTGGCGATGCGGTTCGTTGGGTGCTGCAATCGCGACCATCCCGTCGCGCACTCCGACGAGTTTGGTGGCGGCGAAGATCGCCCTCGGGAACGATTTCAGTGCCGGCATCACCTCTGTTGCCCACACCGCGACTGCGCGCTCGGCAGCAGCCGACGGCGAAGAAGGAGCCGCCGCTGGGGCCGCTGCCGTTGGCGTTGGCGTTGCCGTTGCCGTTGCAGACTCCGTCGCCGTTGGCGCGGCCGTTGGCGCGGAGGCCACGCGTGCGCGGCCGCCGAGGGCAGCCCTGCCAGTAGCCGGGTCGACCGGTGCCGGACGGGCAGCCGCCTGCCCAGCACCAGCGGCGAGCTGCTGCTCGAGTCGGGCGACACGATCGGACAGCACCGACACGTCGTTGCTCGCGACCGGATGGGTGAGCTGTACCAACGCCACCTCGAGCAACAGTCGCGGGTCGGGAGCATGGCGCATCTCGACCAGCATTTCGCCCAGTCGCTCCATTGCGCGCACGGCTGCCGCTGCGCCTAGCCGCGATGCCAACGCCGAAACCTCCACAGCCCGTTGCGTCGGCAGTTGCACGAGTTCCGGCGCCATCAGCGACAGGAAGCAGTCGCGAAGGTGACGGACGATGTCGTCGGTGAGTGCGCGTGCGTCGCGGCCCTGTTGCATGGCGTCAGCCACGACCGTCAATGCGCGACCGGGGTCGGACTCGATGAACGCTTCGATGAATTCGTCGAGCGGTGTGACATCGAGGGCCTGGCCGCCGCCGGCGGCGACAAGTTCGAGTGCGGACACCGTGTCGCGAGCGGAACCGCCACCCTGGCGGAGCACCGATTGCAGCGCGGCATCGCCGAGGTCGATGCCGGCATCGCCAGCCAGCCACCGAATGTGCTCTTCCATCACATCCATCGGGAGTAGATGGAACTGCAAGTGCTGTGTGCGGCTGCGCACGGTCTCGCTGACCTTTTGCGGGTCGGTGGTCGCCAACACGAAGACGACGTGCGGCGGCGGCTCCTCGAGAGTCTTCAGCAAAGCGGCCTCAGCGGCCTTGGAGAGCATGTGCACTTCGTCGAGGATGTACACCTTGTGACGGCCTGGCGTGCCCAGCGACGCCTTCTCGATGAGGTCGCGCATTGCGTCGACGCCGTTATTGCTGGCCGCGTCGAGTTCGTGCACGTCGTAGCTGGTACCGCGTTCGACCGCTTGGCACGACTCACACTCACAGCACGGCTCACCATCGAGTGGGTTCGAACAGTTGAGCACCTTGGCCAGAATTCGCGCCGATGTCGTCTTGCCCGTGCCTCGCGGACCAGAAAAGAGGTACGCCTGGCCCTCGCGCCCGTTGATGACGGCATTGCGCAGGGCGCGTACCACGTGGTCTTGGCCCTTGACTTCGCCGAATCGACGTGGGCGGTAGCGGCGGTAGAGCGACTGGGTGGCCATTGCCGCCGACTCTATCTACCAAGCAAAAGGCAGGGGGCACCGGCGAGAGGAACGCGTGCAACCCCCGACGGGAACCCCATCTGGCTAGCGTTGTTGCGATTCCATGAACGCGCCACGGTTGCCCGCACGCCCAGCACTCCGCGGGCTCTTGTTCTTCCTCAGCTTTGGGCTGGCCATGTCCCTGTGGGCCCCATCGGCCGACGCGGTCGACAACACGCTGACGAGTTCGACCCCCGGCGACGGATCGACCGTCGACAGCTTTGCGGGGCCGATCACGCTGACGTTCGCGCTTCCCCTCGGCCCAGACAACGACGTCACCATGACGTGCAATCAGGAGGCAATGAGCCTGGGCGAAGCGGCGCTGCAGCAGGACACGGTCAGCCTGTCGATTCCGTTGGCCACTGCCGCTCCCAAAGGCACCTGCATCATCGCGTGGGCCGTCACCGACGTGAACCTGCAGCCCGCCGGTAGCGGCATCGTGACCTTCACGGTGGCCAACGACCCGCTGCCCGTCGAGACCACCGTTCCCGCGCCGACCAGCAGCTTGGCTCCGGGCGCGACGACCACCAGCACGACTCCGCCGATCACCGTTCCACCCGGCGGTGTCGGTGGGAGCAGCTCCAGCGACACCAATTCCACCGGCCCGCTTGGTCTGTTCCGTCTGTTCAGCAACTTCGCGCTGGCGGTGCTGTTCGGTTCGCTGGTCGTCATCGTGATCGCCTGGCCGGAAGGCGTCGAGTATGTGCTGACGGTGCGTTTCCTGCGCACTGTGTGGATGCTGGCGGCGGTGTCGACCTACCTGTTCGCCGGTGCCGTCGGGGCCGAGCAAACCGGCGGCGGTTTGGGTAGCGCGCTGTCGCCAGGCAGTCTCGGCGACCTGCTCGACACTGGCCCCGGCAAAGCCGCGTTACTGCGCTTGGTGTTCGTGCTGGCCTCGGGGTACGTCGTGATGCAGCCCGAGCGAGCAATCGATCCGACATCGCAACTGCAAGCGCTGCTTCCTCCTGGCATCGCCGTCGTCACGATGGCCTTCAGTCGTCCCGAGTTCGGAATCATCGACTATGCCGCGGGCATCGTGCACGTGCTCGGCATGTCGGTGTGGCTTGGCGGGCTCGTCCTGCTCTCGCGCGTGGTGCTTGCGGGGCCGGGTGATGAAGACCTTGTGCAAGCGGTGGTCGGGTTCAGCCGCCTAGCTTCACCAGCGCTGATCGCCACGGTCGCCAGCGGCGCGATTCAGTTCGTGCGACTGGATCGGGGAGCGCTGGGCAGCAGCCACGGGCTGGTGATGATCATGAAGGTGCTGCTTGTCGCCGGCATGGTGTTCATCGGTGTGGCAACACGGCAATACATCTCTACACGCGTCGTGCGAGCCCAATCGATGGGCGCCTCGATGGCAGGTCGCCTACGCCGAGCGCTCGGCATGGAAGCAACGATCGGCGTTCTCGTCATCATGCTGACCGCGTGGCTACTGGCCCTGACCCCTCCCGGTCTCAGCCGTGCCGAGAACTCACTCGATCTCGGCGCGCAGTATCGCTTCCAGAACACCTCCATCGGATTCGATATGGCGGTCTCGTTCAGCGAGACGATTGGCCCCAACGACGTTCGCATCGAGGTGTTCTCTGTGCCCGCCACCGGAATCACCGGACTGGCCGTCGACTTCATCCCGCCCGATGATTCGACAGTGAGCGGCTTGACGATCCAGGACATACCGCTCACCGGCGCAGGCGTTGCCGTTCTTGAGAAGGAGGACGGCTTCTCGCTCCTCGCGGCAGGCACGTGGACGATCATCGTCAGGATCGGTTCCGCGATCATTCAGCAGCAAACCGTGTTGGTCGGCAGCGCCCAATAGCGCGCTCTCGCTGGGTTCACGATCCTGGATTGACGACACGCGCGAACGCGACGGGCGTGGCGACTTCGAGTTGGTCGTAGGTACACGAGGCGGGTTCGCGGTCGGTGCGCCAACGCACGAACTGCGAGCCGTGCCGGAACCGGCCTTCCTGGAGCTGACCGAACGTCACCTCAGCGACCAGTTCGATGCGGAGCGGCACCCAGCTGAGGTCTTTGCCCGCGTTCCAGCGACTGCCACCACCGGGCATGCGCTGTGAGTTTTCGACGTTGCTGAGCTCGGCCCACTCGCGCCATGGATGGTCGTCGAGCGCATTGCTGGTGAGCGGCGCAAGTTCGGCGAGCAGTTCGGTGCGTCGTTTGGCGGTGAACGAGGCCGAGACACCGACGTGGTGCAACTTTCCGTCACTGTCGTAGAGCCCGAGCAGCAGCGAGCCGACTCCATTGCCGTCCTTGTGCACGCGATAGCCGGCGATCACACAATCAGCGGTGCGGCGGTGCTTGACCTTCACCAACGTGCGTTTGTCGGGCGTGTACGGATCGCTCAGGCGCTTCGCGATCACGCCATCGAGGCCCGCGCCTTCGAACTCGATGAACCACCGTTGGGCGACCGCGGCATCGGTGGTCGAAGGACACAGGTGCACCGTCGAAGAACCGTGCTGCGCGGGTCGTTTCAGTTCGTCGACCAGCAGTGAGTGTCGCGTCGACAACGGCTCGTCGAGCAGGTTGCGGTCGCCGAGTGCGAGTAGATCGAAGGCCACGAACGATGCCGGTGTCTCGGCGGCAAGTCGCTTCACGCGCGACTCGGCCGGGTGAATGCGCTGCAGTAACGCATCGAAGTCGAGACCGCGATCGTCGGCCGCAGGGATCACGATCTCGCCGTCGACGACGCACCGCAACGGCAGGCTTGCGAGCAGTGGCTCGAGTAACTCGGGGAAGTAACGGGTGAAAGGTCGCTCGTTGCGGCTCGCCAACTCGATGGTGTCGCCGTCGCGGAAGACGATGCAGCGGAAGCCATCCCACTTCGGTTCGTACAGCCATCCCTCGCCAACCGGAATCTCGTCGGCAAGCTTGGCCAACATCGGCGACAACGGCGGAGAAATCGGCAGGACCATCGCCGATAGGGTAAGTCGCCGTGAGCACCGATCCGATGGCCGACAAGCTGCACGACCTGCAAGAGCGACGCGAACAGGCGTTCAACGCTGGCTCACCCCGAGCCGTCGAGCGCCAGCACGCCAAGGGCAAGCTGCTGGCTCGCGAACGAATCAACGTCTTGCTCGATGAAGGCAGTTTTCAGGAGCTCGATTTGCTGGCACGCCATCGGGCGCACAGTTCCGGGCTCGAAGAGCGGCCGTACACCGATGGTGTGATTACCGGCTGGGGCACCATCGACGGCCGCAAGGTTTTCGTCTTCAGTCAGGACTTCACCGTCTTCGGTGGCGCGTTGGGCGAGGTGTTCGCGGAGAAGATCCACAAGCTGATGGACCTCGCATTGAAGGTTGGCGCGCCGGTCATCGGTCTCAACGACGGTGCTGGCGCCCGCATCCAAGAAGGCGTCGTCAGCCTCGCTGGCTATGGCGGCATCTTCCACCGCAACGTGCTCAGCAGCGGCGTCATCCCACAGATCTCCGTCATCCTCGGTCCGTGCGCCGGCGGCGCGGTGTACAGCCCGGCGATGACCGACTTCATCTTCATGGTGCGCGAAAGCAGCCACATGTTCATCACCGGCCCCGACGTGGTGAAGACCGTCACCGGCGAAGAAGTCACGCTCGAGGAACTGGGCGGCGCGATGAGCCACGCCAGCAAGAGCGGCGTCGCCACGTTCGTCGCCAACGACGAGAAGGCCTGTCTCGAAGACGTTCGCTTCCTGCTCAGCTTCCTACCGAGCAACAACTTGGAGGAAGCACCGCCGATCGACACCGACGACGACCCCGAGCGGCTGTGCCCCGACTTGCGAACGATCTTGCCCCCTTCGCCGAATCAGCCGTACGACATGAAGGGCGTGATCAAGGAAGTCGTCGACGACGGCGAGTTCTTCGAGTACTTCCCACATTGGGCGCGCAGCATCGTGTGTGGCTTCAGCCGCGTCGATGGCCACCCGGTGGGCATCGTTGGCAACCAGCCGATGGTGTTGGCCGGGGTCCTCGACATCGAGAGCAGCGAGAAGGCCGCCCGCTTCGTTCGTACATGCGATGCGTTCAATATTCCGCTGCTCACCTTCGTCGACGTGCCCGGCTTCTTGCCCGGCGTCGATCAGGAGTACGGCGGCATCATTCGCCACGGCGCCAAGCTGCTCTACGCCTATTGCGAAGCGACGGTGCCGCGTATCCAGATCATCACGCGCAAGGCCTACGGCGGCGCGTACGTCGTCATGAACTCGAAGAGCATCGGCGCCGATTTGGCGTACGCCTGGCCGACAGCCGAACTGGCCGTGATGGGGCCACAAGGCGCCGTTGAGATCGTGTACCGACGCGAGCTGCAGCAAGCCGCCGATCCGATCGGTCGCCGCGCCGAGCTGGTTGCCGAGTACACCGAGCGCTACGCGAACCCATACAACGCCGCCGAGCGCGGCTATATCGACGATGTCATCGACCCGGCCGAGACTCGGCAGAAGGTCGTCGCTGGTTTGCGCATGCTGCGCACCAAGCGCGAAGAACTGCCGCGTCGCAAGCACGGCAACGTTCCTCTGTAAGCGTGACGTGATGAAGACCGAGATCAGCCCGACGCCCAACGACGACGAGCTCGCCGCGATCGTCGTCGCCATCGAAGCACTGTGGCCCCGACCGGAAATCACCGAGGAGTCGCAGAACCCTTTGCGGTCGCCAACGTGGCGATTCAGTGGCCGTTGGTGGGCAGCGCCGCTGCCTGCGCGCCGCGCTCGCCCGTTCCGCTAGTCGTTGCGCTTGCGGGCGCGGGCAACTTGCTACGCTCGCCGTCATGAGCACGATGCCTCCTCCTCCCCCGCCGCCATCGATTCCGCCCGGCTATCAGCCGTACTCCGGCGGGGCCGCAATGAACTACTCCAGTTGGGGTGCCCGCGTTGGCGGCTACCTCCTCAATGGCCTGTCGAGCGCGCTGTTTGCGCTGCCGGCGATGATCTCGTTCTTCGCCGGTCCGCGCGAGTACCAAGAGTGCACCGTCGACGGCGAGAGCGGGCTGTGCAAGTTGCCGACATCAACTGGTTGGGCGATCTTCGCCGTGCTGCTGGCGGTCGGCGTGATCGCCTTCATGGTGATGTACAGCAAGGCTGTCGGCAGCACAGGGCAGTTCTGGGGTCACCGCGCGGCTGGCGTACGCATCGTCGACGCCAACACTGGTGCCCCGATCGGTGCTGGCCGAGCGTTCGGGCGTTACTTGGCCCACTGGCTCGATGCTGTGCCGTGCTACCTCGGATTCTTGTGGCCGCTGTGGGATGCGAAGAAGCAGACCTTTGCCGACAAGATCGTCCGCACGGTCTCAATTCGCGCCTGACCCTTCCTCTGACGACACAGGCGTAAGCCGCCGCAGTTGGACATCACAACGGTCGCCGACGACCTGATCGTGTGCCACGACGGCGACATCGTCGTTCGTCTCGAAAACCTGCAACCGGCCACCTCGTACGAGGTACGCGGCCTAGAAGTAGCCACCCTGCCGCGACCCGGCGGCGAACTGCTCTGCCGATTGGCGACGGTCAACGATCTTCACTTCGGTGAAGTCGAGTGCGGTTCCGTCGACGATCGCGAAGGTGGCCCGATCCAAAGGGCCGCTGCTGGCGAGCCGCCGTACACGGAGACGATGAACCGCGGCGCGACTGAAGATATTGCACACATCGAACCGGCCGCTGTCATCGTGAAAGGGGATCTGTCGCTGGATGGCGAGCCGCACGAGTGGGAAGCATTCGAGGCGTGCTACCGCAGCAAGTTTGCAGACCGGCTGCACGTTGTTCGCGGCAATCACGACGCGTACCATGGGCAGACGAGCTACGCCGGTGATCAATGGATCGAGTTGCCGGGTGTTGTCGTTGCCCTCATCGACACCGTGATTCCCAACGGCACAACAGGGCGGATCACGGCCGAGCAGCTCGATTGGCTCGATGCCCATGCCGCTCGCACGGATCGTCCCGTCCTGGTCATGGGTCATCATCAGCAGTGGCTCGGCAGCAATTCCGGCCGACGCGCAGACGACTACTTCGGCTTGCACCCCGACAGCAGCGATGGCCTCGCGGAAGTGGTGGCGCGACGACCTTCGATCGTCGTTTATACAGCCGGCCACACGCATCGTCATCGACTGCGCCGGATGCCGAGCGGGGTCCCGAGTATCGAGATCGGTTGCGTCAAGGACTTTCCTGGTACGTGGGCGGAGTATCGGGTGTTCGAAGGCGGCATCATGCAGGTGGTGCACAGAGTGTCGAGTCGCGAAGCGTTGCGGTGGAGCGAGCGTTGCCGCCACCTCTACAGCGACTTCGGGATCGATTACGAGACATACGCACTCGGATCGTTGGAGGATCGATGCTGCAACATCCCGCTTCGGTAAGAGACGCGTTCGAACAGGGCGCACACACCTTTCTGGAAGTGATGCGCGGGATCTCCGCCGAACAGTGGGATCAGCCCGAAGCCCTCGGCGCGTTCACAACCCGCGAGCTCGCCGCGCACACCCTGCGCGCGTTTGTCACCATCGAGGGCTACCTGATCGCTGAACCGATCACCGATCGCGTGCTCGCCGACGCGAGCGAGTACTACACGGCTGTTCTCAGCGACCCCACCATCCACGAAGGTGTCGCCACGCGCGCCCGCCAGGCAGGTGTCCAACTGACCGACCCGGTTGGCGAATCGGAGGTCACCGTCGGTCGTGTGCTCGCGCTGGTGGCGGCCACAGCCAACGATGAACCGGTCAACACATTTGTCGGCCAGATCACGCTCATCGAGTACCTCGCCACTCGCGTTGTCGAGTTGGGCGTGCACACCTTGGATCTTGCGCGTGCCACGGCCCAACCTGCGGAGTTGCAGAGCGACACAGCCGCCGTGGCGTTGTCGGTGCTCATGCAACTTGCCTCGCCGACGCAACTCCTTCTCGCGTTGACCGGGCGGCAATCGCTGCCCGCTGACTACAACGTGCTGCGCTGACAACGATGGCGCCACCACCGAACGACGGGCCGCTGAACGACTTACGCGTCATCGATCTGTCGACGGTGCTCGCCGGGCCGAACTGCGCGCGCTACCTCGCCGACTTTGGTGCGCAAGTGATCAAAGTCGAGCGACCTGACGGTGGCGACAGCTTGCGCAACATGGCGTGGCGCGATCCGCGCGACGGCGAGGGCATGTGGTGGAAGCTGGTCAACCGCAACAAGCGGGTGATCGCCCTCGACTTGAAAGACGACGCCGACCTCGACGTGTTACGCAACTTGATCGCCGAGGCGCACGTGCTGGTCGAGAACTTTCGACCGGGCACGCTCGAGCGCTTGGGTATCGGGCCCGACGTGCTGCTCGCTGTCAATCCGAAGTTGGTGATCACGCGTGTGACCGGCTTCGGGCAGACCGGGCCCTATGCCAATCGTCCGGGCTTTGCGACCATCGCCGAGGCGATGAGCGGATTGTCGGCGATCAGCGGACTTCCCGATGGACAACCACTACTACCCCCGATTGCGCTGACCGACGAGGTCACGGGGGTTGTTGCTGCGTTGGCCACGATGGTCGCATTGCACAGCGACGTCGGTCAGGTCGTCGATGTCAGCCTGCTGGAGAGCATGTTTCAACTGATGGGTCCACTGATCACCCGTTACCGCCTGACCGGCGAGCAGCAACAGCGCCTTGGCGCCGGCCTGCCCTACAGCGTGCCGCGTGGTACCTACCAGTGCAGTGACGGCAAGTGGGTCGGCCTCAGCGCATCGAGCGATTCAGTCGCCGCGCGCGTGCTCGGTGTGCTCGGTGTCGCCGACGACGAACGCTTCACGACCTTTGGCGCACGCATGGAGCATCGCGAAGAGTTAGAAGCAGTGATGTCCGAGTGGTGTCGACGTCACCCGCAAGCAGAGGTGCTAGCGGCGTTCGCCGCCGCCGAAGCCGCAATTGGGCCGGTGATGGACATGGCCGACATCAGCAGCGACCCGCACTACGCGGCACGACAGGCGATCGTCGACGTGGAGGGCACCCCGATGCAAGGATTGCTGGCCAAGTTGAGCGCAACACCGGGCGCGTTGCGGTGGCAGGGCCGCGGTGCCAATGCCGACGGCGACGAGATCAGAAACAAGGGATGGACAGCATGAAGCGTGCATACATCGCAGGTCCACTGTTCGACGAAGGCGAGCGTTGGTGGATCGAGAGCGTCGAGCGACTCGTCGCCGATGCTGGCTTCGAGACCTTTCTCCCGCACCGTGATAATCCGCCAAAGGACGAGTTCAACGTGCGCACAATTTTCGAGAACGATAAGCGTGGCATCGACGAGTGCGACGTCGTCGTGGCCAACCTCAACGGCATCACCACCGACGATGGCACCGCGTGGGAGTTGGGCTACGCCTACGCCCGCGGCAAGTACCTGATCGGCATGCACACTGATTGGCGGCAACGCTTCCCGAATGAGGTCGTCAACTTGATGCTCGAGTGTTCGCTGCACCGACTGGTGCGTTCACTCGCCGACCTACAGCTCGCACTCAGCGAGTACACCGATTCAGGCGCGTAGCCCGATCGGGCAGCTGACACCGGTGCCGCCGATTCCGCAGTAACCGTTCGGATTCTTGGCCAGGTATTGCTGGTGATACTCCTCGGCGTAATAGAAGTCGCCGAGCGGCTTTACCTCGGTGGTGATCTCGCCGAAGCCAGCAGCGGTCAGTCGTTCCTGAAACAGCGCGCGACTGGCTTCCACCGCTGCGATCTGTGTCGGGTCGGTGGTGTAGATCGCGCTGCGGTACTGCGTGCCGATGTCGTTGCCTTGCCGCATGCCCTGTGTTGGGTCGTGGTTCTCCCAGAAGACCTTCAGTAATTGGTCGTAGCTCACCTTCGCGGGGTCGAACACCACCAGCACGACTTCCGCGTGACCGGTGCGTCCGCTGCACGCCTCCTCGTACGTGGCGTTGGCGGTGAAGCCGCCTGCGTAACCGACCGCTGTGGAGTACACGCCATCGGTCTGCCAGAACTTGCGCTCGGCTCCCCAGAAGCACCCGAGCCCGAACACTGCCGTCTGCATGCCGCTCGGCCATGGGCCGCGTAACGGTGAGTCGAGTACGAAGTGTTTGGTGGGAACTGGAATCGGCTCAGCACGCCCGGGGAGCGCGGCGTCGGGGCTGACCATCTCTGACTTGTGGCGCATCATGGGTAGATTCTACCGATGCATCGCTCCGTCAGGATTCGGCGGTTCGCTGCGCACGACATCGTGCCGGCGATGGAGCTGAACAACGCCAACACACCTGAGCTGAACGAACTTGAGCACGCCGAGGTGGTTCGGTTGGCGGCGCTCGCCGAGGCGGCGCTGGTCGCTGAGGTTGTCGGCGACGACGGGCTGCATCGCTTCGCCGGCTTTTGCTGGGTGCTCGGCCCCGGGCAGCCGTACGCGAGCCTGAACTACGGCTGGTTCAGTCGCCAGTACAGCGAGTTCGTCTACCTCGACCGGATCGCAGTGCACTCGGATTTTCGTCGCTTCGGAATCGGACGCGGTTTCTACGCGGCGTTGGTCGAGATGTTCACGGACACACATCCGGTGTTGCTGTGCGAGGTCAACGTGCGCCCGGCGAACGAGCCTTCGTTGAAGTTCCATCACTCGATCGGGTTTCGCGAAGTCGGCCAACAGGACACCGACGGTGGCAAGAAGACTGTCAGCCTGCTGGAGTTACCGCTGGCCAATCCGTAGGCAGCACTGGTCCTCTACGATTGCGCAATGCGCATCGCTGCCGTGCAACACGACACTGTTTGGAACGATCGCGATGCCAACTTTGCGCGGCTGGCGCCCATGGTGGCGGCAGCAGCTGCCGGTGGCGCTCGCCTGGTGTTACTCACCGAAATGTTCTCGACCGGTTTCGTCGTCGACGAGTCGTTGCGTGGCGAGCCCGAGGGCGGACCGTCGGCGCAGTTCCTCATCGCGCAGGCCGCCGAGCACGGTGTGTGGGTGTGCGGCAGCTGCCCCGAGATTCCCGCGAACAGCGAAGCTGCCGACCGCGACCTCACCGACACGCGCCCAGCCAACAGTTTCGTGCTCGCCGGTCCCGACGGCACCGTTCACCGCTACCGCAAGATTCATCCATTCACGTACGGCGGCGAGTCCACCTATTTCCGACCCGGCGACCAGCTGGTGCAAGTCGAGATCGAAGGCGTGCGCGTCACCCCGTTCGTGTGTTACGACCTGCGCTTCGCTGACGAGTTCTGGCAGCTGGCGCCGACAACCGACGTCTACCTTGTTCCGGCCAATTGGCCGGAACAACGCCGCGCTCACTGGATGTCGTTGCTGCAGGCGCGAGCAATCGAGAACCAGGCATATGTCGTCGGCTGCAACCGCGTCGGCGAGGGCGGCGGTTTGAAGTACGTCGGCGACAGCCGCATCGTCGATCCGCTCGGCGAGCTGTTGGCCACCGGTTCGCAGGCCGAGACGATCCTGTTCGCCGACATAGAGCCAGCGACGGTCGCCGCCACCCGCGACCGCTTCCGCTTCCTGCAAGACCGCCGCTAACCCGAATCCCCCTGTCGAGTGTTTGCTGCAGGCTGAGGCTGCGCCGAGTGTTTCGTGCCTGCGTGCAGGCACGAAACACTCGGCTGCAGCAAACACTCGACAGGGCTACCCGAGAGTTTGAAGGCGTTTGACCGCTTCGTCGAGGACTTCGAAGCGCTTACAGAACGCGAAACGCACGAGGTGGCGACCTTCGTGCTTGTTGGCGTAGAAGACCTCGTTCGGAATCGCGACCACGCCACAGCGCTTGGGGAGATCTCGACAGAACGCAATGCCGTCGCCGTCGGGACGCAGCGGCCGGATGTCGACCGTCACGAAGTAGGTGCCACTCGTCGGGAACACCGTGAACCCGGCCTTGTGGAGACCGGGAAGAAGTCGATCGCGCTTCGCTTGCAAGTCGGCCCCGAATTCACGGAAGTACGAGTCGGGCAAACCGAGGCCGACCGCAATCGCCGGCTGAAACGGAGCACCGTTGACATAGGTGAGGAACTGCTTCGCCGTGCGCGCCGCCGCCAGAAGCGGCGCGGGGCCGCACAACCAACCGATCTTCCAACCCGTCGTGTTGAACGTCTTGCCACCACTGGAGATGCTGAGCACGCGATCGCGCATGCCGGCAAGTGTCGCCATCGCGATGTGCTCGATGCCGTCGAAGGTCAGGTGCTCGTACACCTCGTCGGTGAGCACGATCAGGTCGAACTCGATCGCGACATCGGCGATGATCTGCATCTCGTCGCGACTCAGCACCTTGCCGGTCGGGTTGTGCGGAGTGTTGATCAGCAGCAACCTTGTCTTCGGTGTGATCGCGGCCCGCAACTCGTGTACATCGAAACCGTACGACGGTGGCCGCAATGTCACCGGCTTCGCCACGGCGCCGGCGAGCGCGATGCATGCCTGGTAGCTGTCGTACATCGGCTCGAACAGCACAACCTCGTCGCCGGTATCTAGTAGTCCGAGCAACGCACCTGCAAGTGCCTCGGTGGCGCCGGCTGTGACCAACACCTCGGTATCGGGGTCGTAGGTCAGCCCGTAGAAGCGCTGTTGGTGGGCAGCAATTGCGTTGCGCAACACCGGCATTCCAGGGCCCGGCGGATACTGATTGAGGCCGCCGTTGATCCCTGCGATTGCAGCATCGAGGATCTCACGCGGCCCATCGGTGTCGGGGAAGCCTTGGCCGAGGTTGACGCTGTCGGTGGTGATCGCCAGCGCCGACATCTCCGCAAAGATGGTGGTGCCGAAGCCCTGCAGCTTGGCGGTGAGATACGGCATGCGCCCAGTCGTTGAAGGACCAGTCGTTGAAGATCCGGTCACGGCAGATTCTCGGGACCAAAGCTCACCGGCAACAACTCCTCCAGCGTGAAACTGCGCCGCAAACCCTCCGGCCCGCACGAGTGGATGGGCACAGTGACCTCGGCGAACTCGCGAATCTTCTGTCGACAGCCACCACAACACGAACCCGTCAGCGGACCGCTGCTGATGGTGAGCACCGTGACGATCTTCCGCTCGCCAGCCGAAACCATGGCCGCGATCGCACTGGCCTCCGCGCACCAGCCCTGCGGATACGCAGCGTTTTCGACGTTGCAGCCGGCGTACACCTTGCCGCTGGCGCTGCGCACTGCAGCCCCGACGGGGTACTTGCTATAGGGGGCGTACGCGTTGGCGTGCGCGGCCAGCGCAGCATCGAACAGTTCTTGCAGCTCAGGTGTCATCCCCGCGACCCTACTGTCCGTCACGGAATGGGCGTGAGGGAGACGGTGTCGGCGAACACGTCGATTCGCCACCCGTCGGCCTCCACGACAGCTCCGGGTTGCAGCAACGTCGTGAACGGGGGTTCGCCAAAGAGTGGAACGATTGCTTGCACTGTTCCCTCGGCCGTCAGGACGACGCGATGGACGGCGATCCCCGGCTGTGGCAGATGCGAGTTGTATCCGTCCACGCTCAACAATTCCACGGTGAGGAAGCCACCGGTGTTGAGCGGCGCGATGGCAAGGCGCGTTCCGGCGCCAGTCGTCGACGGGTCGGAGGTCGACGGCAGCAGCACGGTCGATCCGCCAGCAAGTGGCGCAACCCATACGTCGGCGACCGACAACCAGCCGGCGAGAAAGCGATTGATCGCCAGCGTGTCGGGTGCGTCGCGGCGCGTTGGGTCGAGATCGCGCGGCGCAGCACTGTTCGACATCACGTCGAGCGCGCTCTGATAGACGACGGCGGCGCCATCGACGAAGCCGCTGTGCGTCCAGCCGAGGGTGTGCCCGATCTCGTGTTGCACGAGGTCCATCGGCGGCTGATCTGCCCAATCGGGATGGAAGTCGCTTGCGCCGACGTAGGCCACGCGTCGTGAATCGAGCACGGGGCACGGTGGTTGTGCCGGACACTGCACTCCGACATTGCCGAACCCACCTGGTTGCTCGGGCGCATGTTCGGCATCGGCAACGACCAGCACCGCGTCGGTGGTGTCGTCGGCACCGAAGATCGCTTGCTCGATGCAGGCTTGCGGTTCTTGGTCGGCGCGCAGTGTGGCGTCGCTTCCAACAAGGAACCGTGGGTTGTACATGCCATGCGAGATCGCTTCGAAGTAGGGCACAACACGCGCATTGAGAATGTCGGCAACCACGGTGGCGGTGAGCGCAAGACGCAGCGGCAGCCCGCCGTACACCGCTGCTGTCGATTCGACCGGCACGCGACAGATCCATACCTCGATGTCGTCGAGCCCGTCGGCCCGCCATGAACCGGCATCGCGGAGCACCATTAGCGAGCCAATCGCTTCAAGCGAGCCGCTCGGTGTTGCGCTCGGTGGGCCAGCCACCGCTGTCGAAACAGAGCTCGTAGGGTTGGTGTCGGCGCTGTCGCTCACGCAAGCGGCAGGCACGATCAGTCCCAGCAGCAACAGGGCGGAGGAGCGGCGAAATGTCACGAAGCGACCCTAGGGGCCAAGGCCGTCTTCAGGGCACGCGGGGTGTGCGTCGCGTGTCACCATTGAGTCATGGAAGTCTCCGGTTTTCGCCGACGAGTTCTCGGGAATCCCTTTGCGCGCACTGTCTTGTCGTTGTGGGCGTGGCTGATGCTCGGCGTCATCGTCATCATCTGGGTGCCGTTGGTGTTCGTGGTGTGGATCGTCACGGCTCCCTTCGACCGCGGCCGCTATTGGCCTGGCTGGCTGTTCCGCAAGTTGTGCGTGGTGCACACATGGGTCAACCCGCTGTGGCGGTTCCATACCAGTGGGGTGAAGATCGCTGACCCGCGACGGCCCTACGTCGTCGTGGCCAATCACGAAAGCTTCGCCGACATGTTTCTGATCTCCCATCTGCCGTGGGAGATGAAGTGGTTGTCGAAGGTCGATTTCTTCAGATACCCACTCGTTGGTTGGCTGATGCTCATGTCGCGCGACATCAAGCTGATCCGTGGCGACAAGCAGAGCATTGTCCTGGCGATGCGCGGCGCCCGCGATCGACTTGATCGCAAGGTCAGCGTCATGTTGTTCCCCGAGGGCACGCGCACGATGGACGGTGAACTCGGTCTGTTCAAGGACGGCGCGTTTCGGTTGGCGATCGAGACCGGCCATCCGATCTTGCCACTGGCCGTCACCGGCAGTCGTGAGGCGATTCCGAAGGGCGACTGGCGTTTCAATGTGACAACCGCCGAAGTTCGGGTGCTGTCGCCAATCGAAACGACCGGAATGACCATCGACGACGTACCGGCACTGCGCGACAAGGTACGCAACCTCATCGCCGCCGAACTCGTGTCGATGAAGAGCTAGACGGGTCTCTCCGCATGCCGCGTCTGTTCGCCAGTGACGACGACCGCGACCTCGTGCGCGCCGAACGCGATGTTCGCGCCGCGTTCACCGGGCTCGATCTCGACCTCACTTCGTTGGCCGCAGTCTCGAACATCTTTCGCGCAGCAACCGCCGTACGCAATCACATGGAAGGCGGCGTGCTCGCGCAGCACGATCTCAGTTGGAGCGCGTTCACCAGCCTGTTCGTGTTGCGCGTCTGGGGCCAGGTCGATGCCCGCACGCTGGCCGTCGAGGCTGGGGTCACGGCTGCGACGCTGACGGGTGTCATGAAGACCCTCGAGGCGAGGCAGCTGTTGCGCCGCAAGACGGACAGCAGCGACGGGCGGCGAGTGCTGGTCGCGCTCACGGCGGCTGGCCGCCGAGTCGTCGACGAGATCATGCCGGCGTTCAACCGTCATGAACGGCTGGTGACTCAGGCGCTCAGCGAGGAAGAGCAGATTGAACTCGCTCACGCACTGCGCACGATCTTGCGCACCGTCGAGGCGATCGACCTCTAACGCGTACTTGCCTGCTCGACAAGCCACAGGAAGGCGGGGTCGACGCTGTCGCTGAGCATTTCAGGGTGCCACTGCACAGCGAACACTTCTGGGTGACCTTCGATCTCAAACGCTTCCACGATGCCGTCCTCGGCTCTACCCGTGACGACGACCCCCTCGCCAGCGCGACCGACGGCTTGGTGATGCAGGCTGTTGGTCGGCACGTCGCCGCCGTAGATCTGCTCCGCCATGCTGCCGGGTGAGACGCGCACTGTGTGGCAACGATCGATGCGCGGGTGGTCGACGCGTTGGTGTGCCTCGGCGTCGTCGAGGTGCTGCACCAGCGAGCCACCAAGAGCGATGTTCAACAACTGCGCACCGCGACATACGCACAGCATGGGCAGTCGGGCAGCCAGCGCGGCACGGATCAGCGCCAGCTCCCAGTCGTCGCGACCGCGTTCGGTTGGGCCGAGCTCGGGGTGCGGTGCTTCGCCGTACAACGCAGGGTCGGGGTCGGCGCCACCGGTCATCACCAGACCATCGAGGCGTTGCACGATCTGCGTCGGGTCGGTGTTGCGCGTCAGTTGCACGGGCACGGCACCAGCCTTCTGCAACACCTTCGGATACTCGCTGAGGTGCACGTCGACTTCTTCGCCGTACAGCGCGGGGTAGTTGAAGAGCGGGATCGACTCTGCCGTCACGCGTCGACCCGATAACCCGATCAGCGGCTTCAGGATTGGCACGTCACGACCAGCTCACGCGAATGGGCAACCGCTTGATGCCGCAGATGAAGTTGCTGCGCAGCCGTTCGGTCGGGCCGTCGAGCTTCACGTCGGAGAGTCGCGGCAGGAGTTCCTCGAACAGCACCTTGATCTCCATGCGGGCCAGCTGCGCACCAAGACACAAGTGCGGGCTCATACGACCGAACGCGACGTGTTCGTTGGGTGTGCGATGGATGTCGAAGCGGAACGGCTCGGGAAACTGGCGTTCGTCGTAGTCGGCCGACGTGAACCAGATCACGACCTTGTCGCCACGCTTGATCTTCTGGCCATTGAGCTCTGTGTCCTGTGTTGCAGTACGACGGAAGTGCATCGTCACGGTTCCCCAGCGCAGCACCTCTTCGACCGCGCTCTCGATCAACGCGGTATTGCCCGCGATACATGCCTCGCGCAACTCGGCGAGCTGATCCGGGTTCTCGGCAAGCGCCTTCAAACCAGCCGCCATCGTGTAGCGCGACGTGTCGTTGCCAGCACTGACCATCAGCACGAAGAAGTTCTTGAACTCCAATTCGGTGAGTGCTTCGCCGTCGATGGTCGGCGCCAGCAGGCGCGAGATCACGTCGTCGGTCGGAAGCCGTCGGCGCTGCTCGGCCTGCTGTTCCGCGTAGCGGTAGAGATCGAGCGCTGCTGGTGAACGAAACGGAATGTGCTTGAACTCGTCGGTGTCGGTGAGGCCGAGCGGGTGCTGCGTCATTTCTGGATCGAAGTTGCCGAGCAGTGCGTCGCCGCGCTCGACCAGCCAATCGCCATCCTCGTCGGGCACGCCTAGCAATCGACCGAGCATGCGCATCGGCAGCTGCTTGGCGACGCGGTCGACGTAGTCGAAGTTCTCGCCCAGTTCGCGAGCCTCCTCGACCACCTCGCGCGCCAGCAGACGAATTCCGTTCTCGTACGCGTACACCTCGCGGCGACTGAACGGCTTGCTGACCAGTCGCCGATAGCGCGTGTGTTCCGGCGGGTCGTACTCCAGCATGTTGCGGCGAGCGGCGAAGTCGTCGGGATCCATTTCTTCCAACGTGATGCCCTGCGCGCTCGAAAACAGCTCGACGTTGCGGCTGACGTTCAGCAGGTCGTCGTAGCGAGTGACGGCCCAGAACCCCTTACCACCGTCGTGCTCTTCGTGCCAGCTGACCGGATTGGTGTCGCGCAGTCGACGAAAGGTCGCGTGCGGAAAGCCGTTGACGTACGAATCGGGATCGACGATGTCGACATGTGGAGCCTGCAGATCAACCGTGTTGTTGTCGGGACCGGCGCTCATCAGGGCACGTTCTCGGCCAGAGTCGTTCCACCAGCAAACGTCGTGCCAACGCTGCGCCAATAGCCGCCGATGATCTCGCGCACCTCTAGGCGAGCCACTTCTTCAACCGGGCTCGGCAACAGTTCGATCTCGGCGTCGCCGCTCCATGCCTGTCCCAACTCGACGTCGCGGCCGCTCATCGTGACCAACTCGCTGTAACTGTCGCTGCCGCCTTCGATACGCGGCATGAAGCGCGAGTGGATCATCGGGTGCCCGTTCACGAACCCGTTGCCCTTGCTCTGTTCGCGCAGCGTGACACGGGCGTTGATAATGCGTCGGTCGTAGTACGCAACCGTTCCAGCGAACCGACCACCGGGGGCGACGCGCGGGCCGGCTTTGCCGATGGTGACGGGCCGCGTTTGCCAGATGCTGCCGAGCTTCTTCGGGTAGCCCTGGAAGTGGCCGCGCACCATCGCGAAATCGGTGTCGACCCAGATGTACACGCAGCGGCTGTAGATCGTGCCGTTGTACATGCAGCGCACGACGATGAACGCTTCCTTGTACTGCGCGCGAATGGGGTCGTCGAGTTCGGCGAGATCGTCGCCGCAGCTCTGCCAGTCGGCGAAGATCATCGCGACCGCACCCGGATCGGCGTCGTCGGGAACAAGCGTGAGCGGCGCGGGCAGCAACTCGGCGATGCGCGACGGATCGGTGCGATACTCGACGGTCAACAGATCGCCGCTGTAGTGCCAAGGCATCGGCGGCAAGATCGATGCCTTGCCACTCGCGGTGCGTGGGAACATGAAGCCGTTCAGTCGATCGGTGCCGTTCATGGCTCGCAACTATAGTTTGGGCCCAAAGGAGTTAGTTCATGGCCGACATCAGAAGGGTGCTGCTCGACGGTTACCCAACCGTGGTGGTGCGCGACCAGGAGCAACTAGTGGCGGCCGACGGTCGCACCGTGGCAGTCGCCGACGCCGTACATCTTCCTCCTGTCGAGCCGACCAAGATCATCTGCTGTCACCTCAACCACATCTCGCGCGTTCACGAGTTCGGCGTGTCGCTTCCGCCAGCACCTACGTACTTTCACAAGCCGATCAGCGCCTTGAACGCTCATCGAGCTGCAGTCGTGCGGCCTAGCAACTGCAAGTGGCTGAACTACGAGGGCGAGGTGGCGATCGTGATCGGCCGCACCTGTCGCAACGTGACGTACGCACAAGCGGGCGAGTACATCGCTGGCTACACGGTCGCCAACGACTACGGGCTGCACGATTTCCGCGACACCGACAGTGGCTCGATGCTGCGCGTCAAGGGCGCCGACACGCTGTGCCCGCTGGGGCCGGGGTTGATCACCGACTGGGACTTTCGCGGCAAGCGCATTCGCACGCTGGTGAACGGTGAGGTGAAGCAGGACGGAAGCACCGACGAGATGGCCTGGGACATGCACTACCTGGTCGCCGATATCGCTCGCTTGATCACGCTCGTGCCCGGCGACGTGATCCTGTCCGGCACACCCGCGATCAGTCGCAGCGTGCAACCTGGCGATGAGGTAACCGTTGAGGTCGAAGGCCTCGGCGCGCTGACCAATCACATCGTCGAGGGGCCAGCGCCGGTGAGCGACGAAGTCGGCGCGCAGCCAACAGAGACCGAAGAGGTGCTGAGCACGGCGATGGGTGGCGATTGGCCGCTGCGTGGTCAACGGCGACCGCGCAACACCGAGCGCGAAGAACTGCCGTTCCCCCGCATTCGTCCGAAGCTGCCCGAATGAGTCGTGTAGTGAAGGACAGTCCGTTCACCGGCGGCAATCGTGTCGACGTAGGCGGCGTATCGGTATCGACCGATCACTACATCGCGGGCAAGCGAGTTCCGTCGCCGACCACCTTCGAGGATCGTTCGCCGCTCGATTGGTCGGTGAAGTTGGCCGACGTGTCGCGCGGCAACGAGTCAACGGCGGCACTGGCCGTCGGCGCGGCGGTCGACGCGTTTCCAGCTTGGGCTGCACTCGGGCCAGTCGGGCGCGCCGAGATCTTGCGGCGGCTGGCCGACCTGATCGACGCCAACATTGAGTCGCTCGCCGCGGTCGAGTGCCTCGATATGGCGATGCTGCACGAAAGCCTGCGGCTACGTGTGCTCTCGCGAGGTGCGCGCAACTTCCGTGCATACGCCGACCTCGCCGCGCAGTACGAGGAACGAGTGTGGGAATCGAACGGCACTGTCAACCGCGTCATCCGTATGCCCGCTGGCCCAACCGTCGTCATCACACCTTGGAACGCGCCGTTCATGCTCAGCACGTGGAAGTGCGCACCGGCGCTCGCGGCGGGCAACACCGTCGTACTGAAGCCCGCCGAGTGGAGTCCGCTGTCGTGCAGCCTGCTCGCCGACCTAGCACACGCGGCAGGCGTTCCCGCCGGAGTGTTCAACGTCGTGCAGGGAATCGGTTCCGAAGTTGGTGCGGCACTTGTGGCCGACACGCGCGTGCGGCGGATCAGCTTCACCGGTTCGCCCGAAACGGCGCGTCGTATCGGCCACGCAGCGGCTACCAAAGTTGTGCCCTTCACCGCTGAACTTGGGGGCAAGGGTCCGTTCGTAGTGTTCGCCGATGCCGACCTGGAAGCTGCGGCGCAGAAAGCCGCAGGGCAATACGACGATTCTGGCCAGGTGTGCTTGGCCGGAACCCGCCTGCTGGTGGAAGCGAGCGTGCGTGACGAGTTCCTACACCTGTTCAACAAGTTCGCCGACCAACACGTGCTTGGCGACTCGCACGACCCCGCCACCACGATCAGCCCGATGATTCACCCGACCCACTTCGCCCGCGTCGAGGGTTTTGTCGAGCGCGCCCGCACCAATGGCGACACGATCCTGCGCGGTGGCAGGCGCAGCGAACTCGGTGGCGACGACGGACTTTGGTACGAGCCGACGCTGATCGAACCGAAGTCGAACGACAGCGAGATCGTTCAGAACGAAGTCTTCGGTCCGGTGCTGACCTTTCAGACATTCAGCGACGAAGCCGACGCGATTCGATTGGCCAACTCGACACCGTACGGCCTCTCGGCGATTGTGTACACGTCGTCGCAAGAACGGGCCGAGCGCATGGGCCGCGCCATTCGAGCGGGCACCATTTGGACCAATTGCTTCCTCGTGCGCGATCTCACCGCCCCCTTCGGCGGCATCGGCATCAGCGGCATTGGCCGCGAGGGCGGCGACTACGCCCTCGACTTCTGCAGCGACCTGAAAACCTTCCAAGTCAAGGAAGGGACCACCAACTAGCCAGAGTACTGCCCAATCCGGCCGTGGGTCCCGAGTTCGGTGGTTGTGCAGTGGTTCACTAGTTGGGTGACGACGAACCGTTCGGGGACGCCGTGAGCGGCGTCGGAGCGCGAGTTGCGCTTGCCATCGTGTCGCTCTCTGCTGGCGCCGTTGGCTGGTACGGCGCCGGACAACTGCGCGGCAACGAAGAGTCGGGGACTGCGCTCGCAGCAACTGCGATCTACGGTTGCCCGACGCCGAGCGGCTCTGCAATCGGCGCCGTCAATGCCGGCGACGAAGTGCAACTGGTCGGCGTGACCGACGATCGCTGGGCGGTGATACGACACCCAGCAAACAGCGAGCAACTCGCGTGGCTACCGCTGGCGATGATCGAAACGGATTCCGATGCCGGCGATCTTCCACAGGTCACGTGCGGCGCAGCCGCGCAAGCAACCGCATCCACGGTCGCCAGCACGACCACCAGCACACCACTCGTCAGCGAGACGACCACCAGCAGCACGACGACGTCGAGTACGACAACGACATTGACAACGACAACGATCGCCTCCACGACCACCGCGCCCAGCGATGTGACACCGCCGACAGTCACGCTCACCGCCAACCGCGCCTACTTCTACGTGTCTCCCGTCGGAGCGTCGTGCGCCGGTCAAGATCGACTCGAGATCACCGTCGTGCTCACCGATCCCACGTTGCCGGTGACGATTCAGTCGATTCAGGCAACTTGGACAACACCTGGCGGTGTGGTCACTGCGACGCCGACCCCCATTGGTGGCAATCGCTTTCTGCTGCAAGTCACGACCAACGGGCCAACGAGTGGCGAACTGCCGGTCACCATTTCCGCGTCCGGATCTGATGGTGCCGGCAACGTCGGCTCGGGTCAACTGATCGTGGCACTCCGTAACCCGCCAAGCTTTGGGTGCAGCTGAATGGGTCGCCGACTCTCCGCGCCGTTGCTGATCGGTCTGCCGCTGTTGCTGTTGGCTGCCGGTGGAGCTGCCGGATGGTTCATGGCCGACGGCAACGGCACGGACAGCGACACGGCGCAAGACGTCGCAGCATCGCTGCCAACTGACTTCGATGCGGTTGCACCGCTGCGTCCATTGGACGGCGCGCCGAACCCAATCGACACCGATGCATCGCAAGTCATCGGTACGAGTGTTCACGAAGACGCCAGCGCGATCGACGTCGCTGCCGATGCCGCGTTGGAGATGCCCCTCGTCGCTGGTGCAGCAGCCGTTGCCGTCGACCCGACGACTCTGCAACCGGCTGCCCCTGTGGTGGTTAGCGCGATCGTCGCAACCGGGTCGACGTCGATCGGCTCGCCGACTGGCACACCAGCGACCGCACCGACAGCGCAGGTTCGCGAGATCGCGGAGACAGTCGCGGGCGACTCACCCGACCCACTACGGGTGGCGACAACCTTTGCAGCAACCGGCGTGTTCGCCGCACTCTGCAATGAAGTCGAGGCCGGCAATGTTCCCGATCCGCAGTTGACGCCGGCACTGCGACCCACTCTCGCGGTGCTCGTCAACCAACCTGCGACGGTGGCGATCAGTGGAACGTGGGCAGACGGAAGCCCCCTCGAGAAGACAACGATGCGGACGCTGCCAGCGCACGACGCCGAGTGGCGACGACTGTTCGAAGAAGGTGGCGAGCAACGACCACTTGTTGCGTGCCTCTCACTGCCCGCCGACGAAGTGCGCCAGCACTCGCTCGCAGGCGTCGCCCAGCTACGCGCCAGCGTGCTGGCGATCAGCGCAACGGGTCAGGCAGAACTCAACGCCACCGTCACCATCCATACACCAGCCGAGACCGACGACCCATTGTTCGTCGATCGCGTCACAGTCACCCATCGTGGCGAGCAGCGCCGCGCGGATGGCATCTTGTATCCGACACTGCACGTGCACTACTCGTTCCTCGCTGACGCCGGCGTAGCAATCGATGCGCCGGTACCAGCCCAGAACGTGCGCGTGATCGGCGAGCACGCGTTTGTCGAGGGAGCCGACTGCACGGGTTGGGCCGTGAACCAGCAGGGCATCGACCGCGCGCACAGCGGACGCTTTTCAGTAACCACCGAAACGCGCGCGATTGCCGGAAGTGATCGCATCGTGACCGTGGTCGACGGCGAGGTCTACCTCGAACCGAACCTTCCTGGCGGCTGGCAGGGCGCCTTCTGCGTTCGGCTGCAGGCGACCGACGAGTTTGGCGCTCAGCGCACCACGCTTGCACTTCACGGCGCACAGGTGCGCAGCCCGCGCACCGCCACCTATGAAGTAGGTGTGCTGCTCAACGACGCCGCCGTACCGGACGGTCAATCGATGAATGTGACCTGGACCTCCGCGAGCGCAGTCGGTTGCACGTCGACAACGGTGACGAGGGGCTCAGGCACGCAGTGCACTTTTAGCGCGCGATGGGTACCCGACGGGATCGGCGTCTCGATCAATGTCGGCGACAAGGACTTCGCGATTCATGTGCCGGTCAACACTGGCTACTGCAATCCCGACGACCCGTTGGAAAGCGGCAACGGGTGCGAGCAAGGATTCTCACTGACATATCCGCTACCAGTGCCCGTCACGCTGCAGGTGATTCGCACCGCTGCACCGGGCACACTCTGGGACGACCCATCGAACGCCTGGCTCATCGGACCGATCACGTGACGTTGCACGTGGATGTCGTACCGGACCTCACACGTCTGACTTGATCGATCCAAACTTGCCGGTTCTCGCTGGCGGAGGCGGCGGCGTTGCTACAGCAGGGGTTGTCGCAGGCACGACCGTGGGCGCAACCGCGGGAGCGGCAACTGGAACGGCAACTGGAACGGCAGCGGTTGCACTTGCGTCGGTCACGAATGCCTCGACGAGGTAGCGCAACTGGCTATCCGGATGACTGGTCTGCAAGATCAACCGCGACCGCGATGTGTCGTTGATGTCAACCTCGCTCGCCCACCCAGACTCCGACACGATCATCAGGCGGCTCACGATGTAGCGATGAGTACCAGCGTCGTCAACGAGATCGATCGGATCGCCAGCGACAAGAGTCGGAACCCGATTGAACACTGAGCCGTGAGTCGTCCGGTGACCAACCATCCACACCGTGCCCGGTCCACCGATCGACGCCGTCGTCAACGGCGTGTACACCGCCACCCCACCCTGCTTGTCGATGACAGCCTGCTGGCCAGGCTCGGCCGTGACGTTCAAGCCGATCGTCGGCGCCGACACGAGCACACACCCCTGGCACGCAGCAGCCGAAGCGACCGTCGCGGCACTAGCCACCACGACCGCACACACCCCCGAAACCAACAATCCACCAAGTGCCAACTGAGTTGTTCGGATCAACGAGCGCTTGCGCGTGGTCATGCTGTGGTTTTCGGTTGATTCACCGCATGGCCTGAGCCGCAAAGTGTCAGATTGTGTTCAAGCAGCAACCGTTCTAGTGACCGGACACCCGCGCTCCGCGACACCCTCTTCGTAGAATTGACGAATGGCCGCTCGCGCAACTCCGCCCGGTCTCCAGCTCAGCTGGGTCGATGGTGAAGCGGTTGCGTGGCAGCCAGGGCGCGGGGTGTACGGCGGCAATCTGCACCAAGAAGTCGCGCGCGTTGCTCGCCGGCCGAGCATGGCGTACAGCACGTCCAACCGAGTGGTGCCGATGGACGTGCCCGACGGGCGGGTCAGCGTGATGTGCCAGCGCATCGACGCCGCCACGCTCGCGTCGCTCGCCCAACTCGATGTGTTACGCGGCGAGGTCAGCGCTTCCGTAGCGTGGTTCGGCGCGGTGCACGCGTACGCGACCGACTTGGTCACCAACGGTCGCGTGCTTCCTGTGCTCACGAACATCACCGACACCGCATGGGTGGCCGAATGGCAGCCGCTTGCAACCGATGTTGCGCAGGCGACGCAAGGTCTCCTTGCCGCGATGCCGCCTGCTGTCGCGGCTGGCGGCCCAGTCGATCCGACACAGGTGCTGCATGTCATGGTCGATCGCTTGTGCCGACTGACGCTCGCCGCCAAAGGCTGGCGCGCCGAACTCTCCGACACACGCGCCACCAACGCGCGCGCAGTGCGACTGGTCAGTCGCGCGCTCATCGCCGACGACGGCCACTTCGCCGTTGCTGCCGAGCTGAGCGAAGCGGTCGCTCACATCGCTGGCGAGTTCACGCTTGCCAGTCGTCGCGCCGAGGGCGAGCCACTCGTGCGCGCCCGCCTTCGGCTTGGTTTGCCCGATGAGGGCGAGGAGTCCGAGGGCCTAGCGGCGGGTGAAGAAGCTGCACTGTGGCCGCTGACGTTGGAACTTGTCGATGCCGACGATCGCAGCATCTGGTGCACGGTCGGCGACTTGGCGGACGGTACGCCAGCCGCGCTCGCTCTTGCGCACGACGACCGTTTCGTTCCGAAACTGCAGCAGTTCGTCAACGACACACTCGTTGTCATCGCCGGCGCAGTTCCCGATCTCGCTCCCTGGGTCGCCACGCAAGACAGCGTTGATGTCGAGTCGGCGGCAAGCGCGTTGGAAGGTATCGACGCCCTTGCTGCCGGTGGAGTTGAACTGATCGCACCGGAAACGCTCACTCGTCGTAAGCCGACAACGCGCGCCAGCGCCAAACCCAACGACGAACGCGGTAGCGGCCGCTTCGCGGCGACGGCCCTCGTGCAATGGCAGGTTGTCCTCGACGACACCGCCGTGCCCGACGACGTGTTGCGGCGGGCCGCCGAACAGGGCGCCAATCTGATTCAGGTAGGTGGCCGCTGGGTGCAAATCGATCGCGCTGAAGCACGCCGCGCGCTGGCCAACCTCGCGCAACATCGCGAGCAACACGGCGAGATGAGCGCGCTGCAGTTGTTGGCGTTGGCCGCCGAGTTGCAGCGCGAACTCGAAGCGGCCGGTCTCGACACCGATCCGGCGAGTGGCACGCAGACTGCGATCGAAGCCACTGGTTGGGCGCACGAATTGCTCGCCGGTCTCCCCGACGAAGCGCTCGCCGACGGCAACGTTCCCGATGGATTCACGGCCACGCTGCGGCCATATCAGTTGCGCGGTCTCGGTTGGTTGCAGTTCTTGCATCGCCTCGGTCTCGGTGGCTGCCTGGCCGACGACATGGGGCTTGGCAAGACACCAACGACGTTGGCGCACCTGGCGGCACTGCCTGGCCCGCATCTTGTGGTCTGCCCGCTCTCTGTCGTGCGCAACTGGGAAGCCGAGACCGCTCGCTTTGCCCCGATGATGCGCGTGATGGTGCATCACGGCACCGGTCGGGCCGACAACGCAACATTCGCCAATCGCGTTGCGGAACACGACCTCGTGATCACCACCTATCAGGTCGCCGCGCGCGATCTCGAGACCTTCCAGCAGGTGCCGTGGTCGACGTTCGTGCTCGACGAAGCGCAAGCCGTCAAGAACCCCGATACGCGCACCTCGCGCGCGATGCGCGCCATCAAGGCAGGGCAACGCATCGCACTGACTGGTACACCGATGGAGAACCGGCTCAGCGAGTTGTGGTCGATCTTTCAGATCGTCGCGCCGGGTCTCTTGGGCAACGCCACGCAGTTTCGCAAGCAGTTCGCCTTGCCGATCGAGCGCGAGCACGACTCGGCCGCCACCGCCGAATTGCGTCGGCTCACCGGTCCGTTTCTGTTGCGCCGCACCAAGGCCGACAAGTCATTGGTGCCCGACCTTCCCGACAAGGTCGAGCAGGTCGCGTGGGCGCCACTCACCCGCGAGCAGGCACACCTTTATCAGGCCGTTGTCGATCAGTTGCTCGCCGATGCGCAGGAGGCAACCGGCATGCGCCGCCGCGGTCTCGTGTTGGCAGCGTTGACGCGACTGAAGCAGATCTGCAATCACCCGGCGCACGCGTTGGGCGATGGCTCGAAGCTGGCGGGGCGCTCCGGCAAACTGCACCGCTTCGACGAACTGGTCACCGATCTGTTGGATGCTGGCGAACAAGCACTGGTGTTCACGCAATTCCGCGAGATGGGTCTGCTGCTGCAGCAGCATCTTCACGAACGATTCGGTCAGTCGGCACAGTTCTTGCACGGCGGCGTGAGTCGCGCCAACCGCGACCGCATGGTCACCTCCTTCCAAGACGGCACCGCCAAGTCGCCGCTACTGCTCGTCTCGCTGAAGGCTGGCGGCACCGGGTTGAACCTCACCGCCGCGTCGCAGGTCGTGCACTACGACCGCTGGTGGAACCCGGCGGTGGAAGACCAGGCAACCGATCGCGCGTGGCGCATCGGGCAATCGCGAACGGTGTTCGTGCACAAGCTGGTGTGCGAGGGAACAATCGAGGAAAAGATCGACGCGCTCATCTCCGACAAGCGCAAGTTGGCCAACGCCGTGGTCGGCACAACGGGCGAAGCGTGGCTCAGCGAACTCAGCACCGACGCGCTACGCGACCTCGTCGTACTCGATCACTCGAAGGTTCGCGCCTGATGGCGATCGTCCTACTCCCCGGCCAGTTCAAGGGCGAACCGCATCCTGTCGGCCGACTGGCCAGCACTCTGTTGTCGGTCGCTGTTGCAGGCATGGCCGATCCGCCACGGTTTCGGCGCGGCAAGTTGTACGTGGCCGAGGGGGCCGTGACGCGTCTGGAGGTGGCACCCGGGCAACTGGTTGCGACGGTGATGGGCAGTCGCGACGAGCCGTACCAAGTAATTGCGGCGGTGAGCATGGTTGATCGTCCGCCCGGCGCGATCGAGGCGTTGCGCCAACAACTCACGCGGCTGACGCCCGAGGGCGGCGACCTGATCGTCAGCTGCACCTGCCCCGATTGGGACGACCCGTGCAAGCACGCGGTCGCTGCTTTGTTGGCGTTTGCCGCCGAGTTGGTCGCGCGCCCGGAGTTGCTGCTCGAGTGGCGCTGCCACGCAACCGCAGGCGGCGAGCACACAACCGAGCGCGCCACGGTCGGTTCGCGCGCGCTGCGCGGCAGCGAGCGACACTTGCGACTCGCCCACTCGGCCCCCCGACAATCCGAAGGCGGGCTACCTCACGACCCGTGGGCCACCGACGAGTGGCGGGTGTTTCTCGGTACGTTGCCACTTCCCGTGGCGCCGCCCGTCGAACGTGCGCGTGTGCATGTCCGTCGCTCAATGCTCGGCACCATCGACCTCAGTGGCTGGGTGGAATCGGCGCTCGATGAACTGACAATGTAGGTGCCGTGATTCCAGTCATCGATCTTGCGAGCGGCCATGTCGTCGATGACTTTCGCGCCGCCTACAGCGAGGTCGGGTTCGCGTACCTCGCCGGTCACGACGTGCCACAGGCGCTGATCGACGATGCCTTCGCAGCTGCCGCCGCGTTTCATGCACAGCCGGCACCGAAGAAGATGGCGATCGAGCTCAACGAGCTCCATCGTGGATTCATCCCGATCAACACCTCGACCGATCGCAAATCGACACTCGCCAAGGTGCGCAAGCCGAACCAGAGCGAGTCGTTCATGATGATGCGCGAGGCAGGTCCCGACGACCCCGATGTGCTGGCCGGGGCGTACCTCGCGGGGCCTAATCAGTGGCCAGAGCTTGCCGGGTTTCGCGAAGCCGTCGTCGGCTACGAGCAGGCCATGTTGCAACTCTCCGAGCGCTTGGTCGAGATCATCAGTGTCGTGCTCGGCGATTCCGCCGGCGAGGTCATGGGGTCCTTCGAACGGCCGACAACCTGGCTGCGGTTGCTGCACTACCCCCCGCAACCACCGACGACACCCGACGACGTGTACGGCTCGGCCCCGCACACCGACTTTGGTTTCATCACCTTGCTCGCACAGGACGATGTCGGCGGCCTGCAGGTGCAGTCGCCGGATGGCGAGTGGATCGATGCCCCGCCACGCCCCGGAACGTTTGTGATGAACGTCGGCCAAATGCTGCACCAGTGGAGCAACGGGCTACTACGCGCGACGCCTCACCGTGTGATCAACCGATCCGGTCGCGAGCGCTACTCGGTTCCGTTCTTCTACGACCCCAACGTGGCGACGGTGATCGCGCCGCTGCCAAGTTGCACGAGCGCCGACAACCCGCCGCGATTCCAGCCCGTCGCGTTCGGCGAGTACCTCCGCGCAGAATTGCGTGCTGGTTACCAGCGCCACGCCACGCCGCCGTCGGCGTAGCGCCTGCTACTTGGCGGCAGCGAAGCCGACTTCGAGGTCGGCGAGGATGTCTTCGATGTTCTCCAGGCCAACGCTGAGGCGCACGAGACCTGGGCGTACGCCAGCCGCAGCCTGCTCGTCCTCGGTCAACTGGCTGTGCGTCGTGCTAGCCGGGTGAATCACCAGGCTGCGCACATCGCCGATGTTGGCGACATGGCTGTGCAGTTGGAGTCCCTCGACAAATTTCTGACCGGCTTCCTTTCCGCCCGCGATGTCGAACGCCAGGATGCTGCCGTAGCCCTTACCGGCGCCGTACTTCTTGGCCCGCTCGTGCCACGCGCTGGTTTCCAAGCCGGCATACGAAACCGCTTCCACCTGCGGATGACCAACAAGGAACTTCGCCACCTTGTCGGCGTTCTGGAAGTGACGCTCCATGCGCAGGCTCAGCGTCTCGAGACCTTGCAGAATGAGGAACGCGTTGAACGGCGAGATCGCCATTCCCAGGTCGCGAAGCATCTGCACGCGCGCCTTGATGATGAACGCGCCGTGGCCGAGTGCGGGGAAGTACGGCAGGCCGTGGTAGCTGGGGTCTGGCTCGGTGAAGTTGGGGAAGCGACCGCTGGCGGCATAGTCGAACGTGCCACCATCGATAATGGCACCACCGATGCTGGTGCCGTGACCGCCAACGAACTTGGTGAGGCTGTGCACAACGATGTCCGCGCCCCACTCGAACGGGCGGATGAGGAACGGCGTTGGAACTGTGTTGTCCACGATCAGCGGGATGCCGTTGTCGTGCGCGACCTTGCTGACGCCCTCAATGTCGAAGACGTCGTTACGCGGGTTGGCCAACACCTCACCGTAGAACGCCTTCGTGTTGGGCCGGACGGCGGCCGCCCACTGCGCAAGGTCGTGCGGGTCGTCAACAAACGTGACCTCGATACCGAACTTGGGCAGCGTGTAGTGGAACAGGTTGTACGTGCCGCCGTAGAGCGATGGGCTGGCGACGATGTGGTCGCCGCTTTCGGCCAACGTCAGGATTGCCAGCGTCTCGGCTGCTTGACCGGACGACACGACGAGCGCGCCGGGCAGACCTACAGCGGTGGTGACGCCACCCTCCAGGCTGGAGAGCCGCGCCTCCAGCGCTCCCTGTGTCGGGTTCATGATGCGGGTGTAGATGTTGCCGATCTCAGCCAGCGCAAACAGGTTCTGCGCGTGCGCCGAGTCCCGAAACTGGAAGCTGGTCGTTTGGTAGATGGGCACCGCTCGTGCACCCGTGGTCGGGTCGGGCTCTCCGCCAACGTGAATCTGCCGTGTCTCGAAACCCCAGTTATTGGTCATGGCCGGGCGAGCATAGCGTCAAATCCCGACCAATTAAGTCGGAATTAGGCAGGTCGCGTCTCTGTTACGGCAAGCCGCGGAGATCGGGTGTGGTGTCGGTGTAGGCGACTGCGGCGTCGGCGGGTTGTAACGGCGCCTCGGCGGCTACTTGTGCCACCACGTCGCTGAGGTTTGCCCACGTCAGTAGTCCCATCTCTTGACGAGACTGCGCCTCCGCGAACATCGCTTCCAAGACGTCCCAATCGGGCATCGGGCCAACGGAAAGGACCATGTTCACAACGTTCACCTGTCCTGCAACAACCGCTGCGACGTAGGTGTCGAGCATTGCAATCCATTGTGTGAGCGACGCGCCCGCGTCGACCTCGCCCCCCTGCGACATCGCGGCGAACCCATCGGCCTCGGCGCCGGCGATGATCACCAGTTCGCCGACGGGGTCGTCCGCAAGCCAGGTCGCAGAGTTGCTCGTCGTCCACGGATGCAGCACGCGCGCCGCGCCCACGTGTAGCGGGTCGTGGCAGATCGCTTGGTTGTTGCATCGATGTATCCACTCCATCCCCGCAGGCAGCGAAGAGTCGTCGAGCGACCTCAAGCAGTACTCGACGTTGCCGGTAATCGCCGAGAAACCGGCAGCGATGGCCGACTCGACCCAGTCGTCGGCCGAGCATCCGCCAGACGCGTAGTTGACAGTTACGCCGTGCGCCTCGATCGCCTCGCGCTGGCGAATCAGTTCCGCAGTGCGCGCCGCACCAGTCAACCCCTCCGTCGACTTGTCGCCGGAGTGTTGCGCGATGTTGTGGCCGACTGCGGTCATGTCCTCGATGAAAGTGCTCTGCCAAACGTCGACGGCCTGCACGAACTCAGTCGATAACTCGAAGTTCAGCACTACGTCGTAGGCGAGAGCCAGATCCGAGAGCTGTTGCAGCATCGCGATGTGCGCATCGAACTCAACTGGATCGCGAACCTCGGTCGCATGTCGTTCGACATGAATGGTCAACGCCAACTGCAATCCATCGCTTGGCTGAGCGGCCACCGTTGTCGGGACCGCCGTCGTCGGGACCGCCGCAGTCGCGGTTGGCGCGGTCGCTCCAACCGTCGTGACATTCGATGACGATGACTGGCACGCAACCAAACTGAGTGCAACAACGAAACTGCCTGTTGAAAGTACGGATCTCATGCCGATGAGCATCGATGACAGTCATGATCAGAGTGTCATCGCAGAGTGAGAACCAGGTAAGAGTCGGACGTTCTCGCTGCAGATTTCAGAGCTTGCGCTTGCTCCCGAAAATCTCAACGCCTTGATGCAACGGCACTAGGTCGCGACGTGGGGGACGGCGTTCGGCTTCGGCCATCGCGCTGGCGGCGACGGCGCGCAGTCTTTCGTTCTCGGCACCGAGCCGCTCGACTTCAAGCTCGAGCACCATCACACGACGTATGCCCTCCAGGTTCATGCCCTCGGCGGCAAGTTCGCTGATGCGTTGTAGGCGAGCGATGTCGCGATCGCTGTATCGACGATTACCACCCTGCGTTCGGGCCGGCTGTACCAGACCACGACGTTCGTAGATGCGCAGCGTTTGCGGGTGCATACCTGCCAGTTCGGCGGCGACGGAGATGACGTACACGGCGTGTTCTTGTGATCGCATCGTCAGCCCTCCTTCCCCTTGCTATGAGCAACGGTACTCGCCGCCGCAAACGCCTCTAGGGCTGTGCGCTGCTCGTCGGTCAAGTGCGCCGGAACCTGCACATCGACAGTGACGATCAGATCGCCAGCGCCCTTGGCGGTCTCCAAACCTTTGCCCTTTACCCGATGCCGGCTTCCCGATTGCGTACCCGGTCGCAAACGCAACTTCACGGTCGCCTCGTCGAGCGTTGGCACATCGATGTCGCCACCAAGCGCAGCCTGGGGGAAAGAGATCGGCACGCGCACCGTCAGGTGATTGCCATCGCGACCGAAGCGTTCGTGGGGTGCAACATGGCATTCCACGATCAGATCGCCGGCCGGACCGCCGTTGCGACCGGGGCTGCCACGGCCCTTCAGCCGAATGCGCTGGCCATCGGCGACACCAGCGGGAATCCGCGCCTGCACATCGCGCGGTCGACGCTCGACCCCAGAGCCACTACATGTCGGGCAGCGTTGCTCGATCAGTACGCCGCCTCCGCCGCACGCGCGACAGGTCGATGACAACGAGAACAATCCCTGGTTGTCGTTGACGACTCCGCGACCACCGCACTGCGAACACACCTTTGGTTGCGTGCCCGGCTTGGCTCCGTTGCCGTGACAGGTAGAACACTGCGCGTCGCTGGTGAGGTGCAGTGTCGTGGTCAGTCCCTTGGCCGCATCGACAAAATCGAGGGTGAGTGTCGCCTCGACATCGGCTCCGCGTTGCGGCCCCGCAGCCGACGACGCGCCGCTACCACGGCGACGGCTGTTGAACACCTGACCGAAAATGTCGCCGAAGCCGTCGTTGTCGACGTTGAAGTTGAAGTTGCCCGGCCCGCCGCGTTGGCGACCGAAGTCGGTGGGGCCGAGACTGCGAACCTCGTCGTACTCCTTGCGCTTGGCGTCGTCGCCGAGCACGTCGTAGGCCGCGCTCACTTCCTTGAAGCGATCCTCTGCCTTGGCATCATCGGGATGGGTGTCGGGATGACTTTCACGCGCAAGCTTGCGGTACGCCTTGGTGATCGTCTTCGCATCGGCGTCGGCTTTTACGCCGAGCACCTTGTAGTAGTCCTTCTCGTACCACTCGCGCTGAGCGGCCACGGCGATCAGCCCTTCACTTTCACCATCGCGGCGCGTAACACGCGGCCGTTCCAGGTGTATCCGCTGCGCAACACTTCGCTGACGATCGGCTCGCCACCGTCGCCCGCCTCGTGCACCACCGCTTCTGCGAGCGCCGGATCGAAGGGTTGCTCGTGCAGGTTCATCGCCTCGAGACCAAGCTTGCGTAACGTTCCAAGCAGGCTGTTGAAGATCGGTTCTACCTCCGCGGGGTGCTGCAGGAACGCCGCTTCGCACGCGTCGAGCACCGGTAGCAACGCTTCCGCGATGCGACCGGTTGCGCGCTGCACTTCGTCTGCCTGTTGCGTGGCTACGCGCTTGCGGTAGTTGTCGAAGTCTGCCTGCAGTCGTTGCGCGATGTCCTTGAAGGAGTCGCGCTCGGACTGCAGTGCCTGAAGATCATGTTCGACCTCGAGCACCGCAGCCTCGACCGCCGCTGCGTCCTCGAGAACTGTCTCGTCTTCTTCGTCGGTCATGACGGCCTCAGACTGCGTGCGGCTGGTCGTCGTCGACGATCTCGGCATCGATGATTTCGTCGTCGCCACCCGCACTACTCGTGCCCGCGCCGGACGCTGCCGATGTGCCAGCCGCGTTGTCGGCGGCAGCCTTCTCGTACAGCTTCTGGCTAAATGCTTGGCTGGCAGCCATCAGGCTCTCGTGTGCCTTGCGAATCGCGTCGTAATCGGTGCCGTTGAGCGCCGTCCGCAACTCGTTCAGCGGGCCTTCGACTGTCGCCTTCTCCGCGTCGTCGACCTTGTCGGCGTTGTCGCGCAGCACCTTTTCCATCTGGTACACGAGCGAGTCGGCGTTGTTGCGCACTTCCGCCTCTTCGCGGCGCTGCTTGTCTTCCTCGGCGTGGGCCTCGGCGTCGCGCACCATCTGGTCGATGTCCTTCTTGTCGAGCGTGCTCTGGCCGGTAATGGTCATGCTCTGCTCTTTGTTGGTGGCCCGGTCCTTGGCACTGACGTGCACGATGCCGTTGGCGTCGATGTCGAACGTGACCTCGATCTGAGGCACGCCTCGCGGCGCGGGCGGCAGATCGACAAGTTGGAACTTGCCGAGCGTCTTGTTGTAGGCACCCATCTCGCGCTCGCCTTGCAGCACGTGGATCTCCACGCTCGGTTGCATGTCGTCGGCGGTGGTGAACACCTCTGTGCGCTTGGTGGGAATCGTGGTGTTGCGCTCGATGAGCTTGGTCATCACGCCACCCTTGGTCTCGATGCCAAGGCTGAGCGGAGTGACGTCGAGCAGCAAGATGTCTTTCACATCTCCGCGCAACACGCCAGCCTGCACCGCGGCACCGATGGCCACGACCTCGTCGGGGTTGACCGTTTTGTTCGGTTCCTTGCCGGTGAGTGCCTGCACCAAGTCGGAGACGGCGGGCATGCGAGTAGAACCGCCGACCAGAATGACGTGGTTGAGTTCGCCCTTGCTGATGCCGGCATCCTTCAACGCCTGCTCGAACGGAATGCGGCAGCGCTCGATGAGATCGGCCGTCATCTCTTGGAACTTGGCGCGGCTGAGCGACTCGTCAAGGTGCAACGGGCCGTCGGCCGTGGCGGTGATGAACGGCAGGTTGATCTGCGTTTGCTGCACCTGGCTGAGCTCGATCTTGGCCTTCTCGGCGGCTTCCTTCAGGCGCTGCGTGGCCATGCGGTCGGCGCTGAGGTCGACACCGTGGGCGGACTTGAACTGAGTGACCAACCAATCGATGACGCGCTGATCCCAGTCGTCGCCACCCAACTTGGTGTCGCCGTGCGTGCTCTTGACTTCGAACACGCCTTCGCCGATCTCGAGCACGCTGACGTCGAACGTTCCGCCACCGAGGTCGAACACCAGCACCTTTTCGTCTTCGGCGCCCTTATCGAGGCCATAGGCGAGTGCTGCTGCGGTCGGCTCGTTGATGATGCGCAGCACTTCCAGGCCTGCGATCTGGCCGGCTTCCTTGGTGGCGGTGCGCTGAGCATCGTCGAAGTAGGCGGGGACGGTGATGACCGCCTGCGTGACGGTGTAGCCGAGGTAGGCCTCGGCATCGCGCTTCAGCTTCATCAGGATGCGGGCGCTGATCTCCTGCGGGGTGTAGCGCTTGCCGTCGACGTCGTCGCTCTTCCAGTTCTCGCCGATATGGCGCTTGATGCTGCGGAAGGTGCGATCTGGGTTGGTGATTGCCTGGCGCTTGGCCACTTCGCCGACCAGCACTTCGCCGGCCTTGCTGAAGGCAACGACTGAGGGGGTGGTGCGTGCGCCTTCAGAGTTGGGGATCACGACCGTGTCGCCCGCCTCGTAGACGGCGACGACAGAGTTGGTGGTGCCGAGGTCGATTCCGACTGCCTTAGCCATGGTGTACAGCTCCTGTGTTGGGGGTAGATGTTGAGCGATCTACACGCAAGTCTAAGGAGGGGTCCGCTGAGCCACAACCAGGGAAGCAGAAAACTTAAGTCGGTACGACTCAGGATTTACCAGTCGAGGATGACTTTGCCACACTCGCCGCGCTCGACGATGGCGAACGCTTCCTCGTAGCTGTCGGCAGGGAAGCGATGCGTGACGATGCCGGCGACATCGAGACCACTCTGCAGCATGGCGGCCATCTTGTACCAAGTCTCGAAAATGCGCCGGCCGTAGATCCCTTGGATCGCGAGGCCCTTGAAGATCACGTCGTTGACGTCGAGCGTCATCGGGCCGGCGGGGATGCCGAGCACCGCGATGCGGCCTCCGTGGTTCATCGCATCGAGCATCTGGTTGAACGCGGCCTCGGCGCCAGACATCTCAAGACCGACATCGAAGCCCTCGGTCATGCCCAGCTCGCTCATCACCGGTGCCAACTGCTCGCTGCGCACGTCGACAACTCGGCTGGCACCGTGGGTCTTCGCCATGCCCAGTCGGTAGGGGTTGATGTCGGTGACGACTACATGGCGGGCACCGATGTGGCGAACGATCGCGGCCGCCAGCACCCCAATCGGCCCAGCACCGGTGATCAAGACGTCTTCGCCAACAACGTCGAAGCGCAACGCCGTGTGGGTGGCATTGCCGAGCGGATCGAGCACTGCCGCAACGTCGTCGCTGATGTGCGCCGGCACGACGAACACGTTCTGCGCGGGGATCACGACAAACTCCGCGAATGCACCCGGACGCGTCACACCGACCCCTGTGTGGTTGTGACAGAACTCGCGGCGGCCGCCTTTGCAGTTGCGGCAATGACCACACGTGACGTGGCCCTCACCGGCGACACGCTGACCGACCTCGAGACCCTTTACGCCCGCTCCGAGCGCGGCGATCTCGCCCATGAACTCGTGCCCCACAACCATCGGCACTGGGATGGTTGCCTGCGCCCACGCGTCCCAATGATGAATGTGTAGATCGGTACCGCAGATGGAGGTCTTGCGCACACGAATCAACACGTCGCCCTCGCCGGGTTCCGGCTTGGGTACGTCCTGCATCCACAGCCCTGGCTCGCGACGAGCCTTCACCAACGCCTTCATACGACTCCCATTTCTTTGCCGACCTGCGTGAACGCGGCGACAGCGTTGTCGATGTCGGCGTCAGAGTGCGCCGCCGACATTTGCGTTCGGATGCGTGCCTTGTCCTGAGGAACGACCGGATAGCTGAACGCGGTGACATAGATGCCAACGGCTAACAAACGCTGCGCCATCTCGCCGGCGATTTTGGCATCGCCGATCATGACGGGAATGATCGGGTGGCCGGCACCCGCGAGCGTGAAGCCGGCCGCAGTCATACCTGCACGAAAGCGCTCCGCATTGCGCTGCAGTTGGAGCCGCAAGCCATCGCTCTCCTGCAACAACTGCAAGACGCGCAACGAAGTAGCGGTGATCGCCGGTGCCAGCGAGTTACTGAACAGGTAAGGCCGTGATCGTTGGCGCAACCAGTCGATGATCTCCTTGCGCCCACTGGTGTAGCCCCCACTGGCACCGCCAAGGGCCTTGCCAAGGGTGCCAGTGATGATGTCGACGCGGTCCATTACTCCGCAGTGTTCGTGTGTGCCGCGACCACTGGCCCCGACGAAGCCGACCGCATGCGAATCGTCGACCATCACCATCGCGTTGTACTTCTCCGCGAGGTCGCAGATCGCCGACAGGTTGGCAATCACCCCGTCCATCGAGAACACCCCGTCGGTGGCGATCAAGCGATAGCGCGCCGACGCTGCCTCGCGCAGGCATTGCTCGAGTTGCACCATGTCGTTGTTGTCGTAGCGCATGCGTTGCGCCTTGCACAGCCGAATGCCGTCGATGATCGAGGCATGGTTGAGGCTGTCGGAGATCACGCAGTCCTGCTCGTCGAGAATCGTCTCGAACAGCCCACCGTTGGCATCGAAGCACGACGAATAGAGAATCGTGTCGTCGGTGCCGAGAAACGTACTGAGTGCCGTCTCGAGTTCCTTGTGGACAGTCTGCGTGCCGCAGATGAAGCGCACAGACGCCATCCCATAGCCGTACTTGTCGAGTCCGGCGTGCGCCGCTTGCACCAGCACCGGATCATCGGCGAGACCGAGATAGTTGTTGGCACACAGGTTGAGCACCCGGCTGCCGTCTGCCAACACGATGTGCGCCGATTGTGGCGAAGCGATGACCCGCTCGGACTTGAACAGCCCTGCTTCCACCAGTCCGGCCGCGCGTTGCGCGAGGTCGGCGAGCAGTTCAGTGCGCATGAAGCCTGACATTACGCAGTTTGCGACCAACACGGGTTGGTGTACGATGGGTGTATGTCACGCACCAACGTCGATATCGATGACGAAGCCTGCGAACGAGTCATGCGCATGTACCAACTCGAGACCAAGCGCGACGCCATCAACCTGGCGCTGCGCAAATTGGCCGTCGAACCAATGACCATTGAAGAGCAGTTGGCCATGCAGGGGTTCTGGGCCGACCGTCCCGACGAGGATTTCAATCACCCCGACGGCATGATCCGCGATACCCGTGCTGGTCGCTGACACCTCAGCATGGGTCGAGTACCTGCGCGGCACGGGTTCGCCTGTGCACCTAGCCCTGCGATCCTGCGTGAACACCCGAGAAGTGACACTGCTCGAGCCGGTGAAAGCGGAATTGCTAGTCGGCGCTCGTTCGAGCGTCGAACTCGCGCAACTTCGTCGTCTGCTCGACGGTCTTGAGATCGAGTTGGTGCACCCGCGCGACGACTTCGACGCAGCAGTCGACATTCATCTGCGTTGTCGATCGGTTGGTGTCACGCCGCGAGGACTCGTCGACTGTCTCATCGCCGCGATGGCGCAGCGCTGCGGTTCGCCGTTACTACACGCCGACAGCGACCTCGCAGCCATCGCTGCAGTGGTCGGTATCGAGGAGGTCCTATGACAGAACTACAAGTCGAAGCAGAACCGGAATCGGTCGGCATGTCTCGCGAGCGACTCGCTCGCATCGGCACTCACTTTCAGAAGTACCTCGACGATGGTCGTTTGCCTGGGTGGCAGATCAGCGTCGCCCGCCACGGCAAGGTCATCTACCACGCGCTTGCCGGCAATCGCGACGTTGCGGCTGGCACGCCGGTGGAGGCCGACACCATCTGGCGCATCTACTCGATGACCAAGCCGATCATTACCGTACTCGCACTGCAGCTTTGGGAGGAAGGGGCCTTCGCCCTCAACGACCCTGTGCATCGCTACATCCCGGCGTTTCGCGACACCAAGGTGTGGCGCGCGGGCACCGTTGAGGCACCGGAACTGGAACCTCTCGTCGAACCGCTGCGGATGTGGCACCTGTTTACGCACACCAGTGGTCTCACGTATGGCTTCATGCGCACCCATCCGGTCGACGCGCTCTACCGCGAGGCCGGGTTCGACTTCGGAATGCCAGACGGTGTCGACTTAGAGGGAATGTGCGACAGGATCGCCGAGCTTCCTTTGCTGTTCCAGCCAGGAACAGAGTGGAACTACTCGGTCGGCTTCGACATCATCGGCCGTGTGCTCGAAGTCGTGTCGGGTCAGTCGCTCGACGAACTGTTGCGCACGCGCCTTCTCGAGCCACTCGGGATGCACGAGACAACGTGGTACGTGCCGGAAGCGAACCACGCGCGTGTTGCCAAGCTCTACGGTGCACATCCCGGAACAAAGCTCGCGGTTCCGCTCGAAGAGTTGGGCGGAACCGCGCTGCGACCGCCGCGTGTGCTTGGCGGTGGCGGCGGCTTGCAGAGCACTGCGTACGACTTCCATCGCTTCGCCCAGATGCTCGTCAACGAGGGCCACATCGATGGTGTTCGCATTCTCTCGCCACGCTCGGTGCGCTATATGGCGAGCAATCATCTACCGGGACACGTCGATCTCGCTGCGATCGGTCGGCCGTACAAGGCCGCAACCACGTTCGATGGTGTCGGATTTGGGTTGGGAGTCAGCGTGACCCTCGACCCGGTGAAGGTGCGCGTTCCTGGCAACGTCGGCGATTTCGCGTGGGGTGGCGCCGCCAGCACGTTCTTCTGGGTCGATCCCGTCGATCAACTGACGGTGCAGTTCTTCACCCAGTTACTGCCGAGCGGCACACACCCGATCCGCAGCCAACTCAAGCAGCTGACGTATCAGGCGCTAGTCGACTGACACGCGTCGTGCCGCAGCCTGCGCACGATTGGTGCCAATAACCACACGAATCACCGCCGCCGTGACAGCCGTAATCGTCAGCAGCAGTGCAACGGCCTGATACACGCGATTCGAGGCATCGGTGCCCGCCAATGCCGCGTGCACGACCGACAACCACACCGCGACGTAGCTGAAGTAGTGAATGAACTTCCACAGCGCACGCGGCAACTTCTTCATGATCAGCGACGTTCCTTGCACGGCGATCAACAGATACAGCGCGATGACGCCCAGCGTGACAGGGGCGCGCTTCCATTCCGATGCCTGCGGAATGAAGATCTCCCGCCAGCCGAAGTACACGTAGTTGTCGGCAACCAGAGCCAGCACGTGGATCACCACGCCGATACACGCCAGCGCGCTGAACCAACGATGCATCGCAAGCAACCAGGCTGGCCGGTCCACCGGCTTCAACGCGCGAGTAGCAAGTAACACGCCCCAGACCAGACTGGCGACGAGCAGAATCGCAGCCACCATTCCGGCCGATCGCGACAGCCACCACATCAGTTGCGGGTGCATTGCAGCTCCATCGAGTGCCAGACGTCGTTGCAGTGAGCAGTGCCATCGGTGAGCACGACGCGCCCGCCCAAACCAATCGACTGCAGAGTGTCCAAGGCGGCGACACCGCGCATCATCACGAGCTTGGTGTACACCTCGGCCCACGCCGCAGTACCTGCGATGACCGTCGCCTGAACCGGTCCCCGCAGCGGACGACCAGTACCAGGGTCGAGGAGGTGGTGAACGGGATCTCCGTGGGAGTCGTTCCATGCACGCCGAACGGTGCTGGACGTGGCGACGCCCGCGTTCGCGAGCGACAACCGCAGCGCCTCGGCGGCGCCGGGGCTATCGAGCGCGTCTGCGACGCCGATCACCCATCCGCCTTCGTGTGGACCGACGCCGGCCACGCGCAGATCACCGCCGATCGAAACCATTGCGCCCGCGAGCCCATCGCGCAGAAGCATCGCGACGACCATGTCGGACGCCATACCTTTGCCGATGCCACCGGCGTCAAGAACAGTCCCAGAGGGCAGTTGAGCAACTCCGGCAACTGGGTCGACCGCAACTCCAGCAATGCCACCTCGCCAGGCCACGCCGGCAGGCAACGACGTGACCATCCGAGGATCAGCCCAACTGGCGTCGTAACCGAGGGCAACGAGCGGCGCCAGCAGGGTCGGGTCGAAGCAGCCATCGGTTGCCACCGATCCCTGCATCATCGCCTGCAACAACTCGATCGTCGACAACTGCACGCTGACCATCGCGCCTTGCGCCGCGTTCAGTCGGCTGATGTCGCTGTCGGGGAGGAACCTGCTCCAAGCACGTTCGAGTTCACCGATCAAGTGACGAGCGCGTGCGAGGCCGGTGACGGCGCCAGCTGCGTCGTCACCGACCACTTCGAGCTGCACTGCACAGCCCATCGCACGAAACTCGGCGCGTTGAACGATGTTGGTCATCGGAGGCTCAGGCAGATGCCGACGTGGTGCCGGAGGTGACAGCTGGCGGCGCCGCCGGCAGCGGAGCAGCAACCGGCACCGGCACGGCAATGACTTGCGGCGTTGCGGGCACTTGCGGCGTTGCGGGCACACCCGGCGTTGCGGGCACACCCACCGCCGGCGTGAAGGGAGTGGTCACGACCGTCGGACCGGGCGTTGCGATCGCCGGAACAGTCGGCACCGCAGCCCCTGGAACGGCCGCCACCGGAACGGCTGCGACCGTGGTCTGTGCCGCTTGCGCAGCTTGCGCAGCTTGCGCAGCTTGCGCCGCCGAGTTGCCAAGGTAGGCGACGATGCCCAGCACGAGGGAAGTGCTGAGGCCAGCCGTCAGGATCTTGGCGTTGTGGGCAGGGCGCTGAGCGGAACGGGTGGGCAGCGCCCGAGCGGTAGTGGGCCGCTCGGTGCGCTGGGCAGCTTTGGTCGTGTCAGTCATCGTCTTCATCCTGTTCGTCGTCTTCATCATGATCGTCTTCATCAAGGTCATCTTCGTAGCCGGCGTCGTCACTGTCGTCGTCGTCGATAGTGCCGGAGCCAGGCGTGCTACCGGTGCCCGGGGTGCTGCCGCCGTTGCCGTTGTCGATCAGCTTCGACTCCACCGAGGTGGTAATCACACCCAACTGAAGGTTCGCCTTGAACTCGACGAGAGTGTTTCCACTCTGCAACTTGACCTCAATGTCGTTGGCGCTGTAGCTCTCGGCCTTGACGACTGTCCACCCGGCGTTCGGTGTCACCGACACGACCGTGAGCACATCGCCGGCGGTGTCGAGAGTGACCAGACCGGCGTCACCGACCTGATACATCGCCTGGGTAGCAGACAAGACGCTCGACTGGATCTTGGTGACCGCGCTACCGGTGACCGAGTTTTCTGTCACCGTGTCGCCGGTGGCGACCGTGACCGGTGTAGTGGGGTCCGAGTTGTCGGACGACCCAGTTGCGACCTGGCCACTTGAACTGGACTCGGTGTTCTGCAATACCTGGGTGTTGACCATTGCGGCAGCCGAGCCAGCTGCGAGCACTCCTGCGAGGGAGAGAACTGTCGTGATGCGACCCTTCATTGTGGGTTCCTTTCGTGTTTCGGCTACCGGGGGGCGGTAGCCGCTGATGTGTTGCACGGTACAAATCCATCGTCCAAGGCAAAGCCCGCCAATATCCAAGATTCGTCCAAATCGTCCCGACTCGCGCTCCACGCCACGGAACCGTGTTCACCGCCGGTCACAATGGCAGCGTGAAGATCTTGGTGGTCGAAGACGACCGTTCCATCGCCAGTTCCCTGATCGACGGACTCACCGCTGAGGGCTACAGCATCGAGCACGCGGCGACGGGTTCTGCTGCACTCGCCGCCACCGACTACGACATGGTGCTACTCGATCTCGGCTTGCCCGACATGGACGGACGCGACGTGTTCCGACAGCTGCGCGCTCGCAACGCGGCACCGATCATCATGCTGACGGCGCGCGCTGAGGAGTTCGATCGGGTCCTTGGTCTGGAACTTGGCGCCGACGACTACGTGACAAAGCCGTTCAGTTTTCGCGAACTCGTCGCCCGCGTTCGAGCAGTCAGTCGGCGCACGCTCGAAACCAACCCCGGCGCCGCCAGTCCTGCGACCGTCACCACAGATGTCCAAACCATTCTCTCGCTAGCGATCGACCGGCGTACTCGTCGCGTGCACGTTGACGACGCAGAAGTGCTGCTAACCGCAAAAGAGTTCGACTTGCTCGCCTACCTCGCGCTCGACCCTGGCGCCGTGCGCACACGCACCGAGATCTTGGAGAACGTGTGGGATGCTCACTGGTATGGGCCGACCAAGACCGTCGACGCCCATGTTGCGTCGCTGCGCAAGAAGCTCGGACGACACGACTGGATCCAAGCCGTGCGTGGCGTTGGCTTCCGCCTCGAGTTGACGGCATGAAATGGCGACTGATGCTGGCGTTCGCTGGCTTGATCGCGATGGTGCTCGTCGCGCAGGACGTGCCACTTGCGAGTTATCTGCGACGTGTTGAAAGCGAGCGACTGCTCGCCGAACTGCAGAGCTCCGCCTTCTTGCTCGCCGGCGCCGCCGAGGATGTGCTTTCCGGGGAGGAGTCCGGCAACGTCGCAGACTTGCGATCCACCATCCAGGTGTATGCCGCGCGCGACGGTGCCTACGTTGTCGTTGTCGATGCCGCTGGATTGTTGATCGAATCATCGGACCCCAACGACCAGATCGGAACCCAGTTCGGCAACGCAAAGCGGCCAGAGTTCGCAGTTGCGCTGGCTGGCGAGCCGAATAGTGGTGATCGATCGTCGGTCGACGCTGGTGGCAAGATCGTCTATGTCGCTGTTCCCGTGCGCTCGGGGGCAGACGTCGTCGGTGCCGTGCGCATCACATTTCCGGCCGATGTCATCGACGAGCGCGCCAACGAGAAGGTTCGCGGGCTGTTCTTGGTCGGACTGATTTCGATGCTCGGCGCCGCGCTGGCTGCGATTGTCATTGCGAACACCATTGTCTCACCGCTGCGCCGCTTGCAGCGCAGCACCGAAGATCTGGCCGCCGGAGACTTCACTCAGCGAGCAATCGACAACGAGGGGCCACCCGAAGTTCGCAGCCTGGCGCGTTCGTTCAACACGATGACCGAACGCATCGCAAAGCTGGTCGGAACTCAGCGGGCGTTCGTCGGCGATGCATCGCATCAGCTTCGTACCCCGCTGACGGCACTGCGGCTACAACTCGAGCGTGCCGCGGCCGTCATCGACGCCGATCCCGCAGGAGCACGCGCGCGGCTTGAAGCCGCCAGCGAAGAGACCGAACGCTTGCAGCGATTAGTGGAAGGGCTGTTGATGATCGCTCGTTCCGACGGCAGCACGCCCGCCCTTCAACGGGTCGATGTCAGCGCGCTTGTTCGCGAACGCGCCGAGGTGTGGGAACCGTTCGCAAACGAACGCGGGATACGCCTCGCCGTCGATTGTGTTGCTGGCCTGACAGCGACGACCGTGCCCGACGCACTCGAACAGATCATCGACAACTATGTCGACAACGCGATGACTGTTTCCTCACCGGGAGACACCATCACACTCTCGGCGACACCGCGGACCCATTCGGTCAGCGTCCGCGTGATGGACGAAGGGCCGGGCATGGCACCAGAGCATCTGGCTCGCGCTTTCGATCGGTTCTGGCGTGCTCCCGACGCGGCGCATGGCGGATCCGGCATCGGGCTAGCCGTCGCGCATCACCTCGCTCATCTCAGCGGTGGCTCGGTGGAGCTTCACAACCGCTCAGACCGCAAGGGCTTGATCGCCAGCGTTGAACTACCTTCCGCTGGCTAGAGCGTCAGCGTCACCGAGCAGCGGCCAGCTCGCTCGTGTGACACCTTCACGGTCACTTCCGTGCCGGCGTCGCCCGTCACGACCCACGTCGCCAGCACTCGCTCGGGAGTGCCGTCGTTCTTGCCTTCGCTGAAGTGCATAGTGAGACGACCCCCGAGTTGACCGAGTTCTTGTCGCGCCCCGCCGGGTGTCGTCACCGTTGCACCGGTCAGCTCAGCAACCAGCGGCAGCACGAGACGATCTTGCCGCGCCTTGCGCGAAATGTCGGTTGGCAGCCAGCCAGTGTTGGCGATGCCGACCTCGACGCGAGAGGTGTCGCCACCCAGGCGAACAACGCGAGTGTGCAGTATCTCCAACTTTGGTGAGCACATCGCTTGGAACACCGCGAACTCGGCGTGCGGACGAACTTCCTGCAGCAACCGCGGGCCGGGAGCATTCGCCCAGAAGAAGATCTCATCCCAGCCGCCGATCTCGACTGCGCCGAGCTGCGGGTGATCGAACGGCGACCAGTCGACGTACATGTCGGGATGATGAGCGACCGCCCAGCGGTACACCGCCAGTTCCTCTTCGTCGGTCGGGCCGGTGTACCAGACGTAAGTGCTTGGCTTTTTGCCGGTCGCCTGTTGGATGACATCCCAGAACTCTGTCGTCCAGCCGTAGATGCCGAGGTGTTCGTACACCCAATCATCGCCGGCACCACCCATGACGGCGCTCTTGTCGAAGGTGAAGTCCTCAAAGACGGAGTGCACCGGATAGCCGGTGAGCGAAGCACCCTTCTCGCCGAGTTGCTTGAACGCCCACAGGTCGACCGGCGGCAGAGCACTGTCGCTGTGCGAGCTGCTCGGACGCAGTAGCACACCACCCGAGGTGTGATAGGCGTTGTACCCACAGATGTTGGGCCGAGCCACGATCGCGCGCACGAGACCATCGATTTCAGGTTCGCTCATCGGATGATCACCGCTGCCGTACACAGTTGTGCCCCATCCGGACGGAAAGTTGCGATTGAGATCGAGACTTTGCGGCGGCGCCGGAAGCGGAACCGTGAATCCGTCGTGATCGATCACGTCGCCTTCGAACAAGAGTCGATAGCGCGCGGTTCCCTCCGGCGCGCCCATCGCAGGAACTCGCACCATCAGGCGTGGTTCTTCCGCCGACACCATCCAGTTGCCCGTGGCATCGGGAACACGCATGCTGAGCACACGGCCGTCACCATCGATATCGCGATGGTGCAAGCCGGGTGCGACATGTGCGTCGGCCCACGGCCAAGGGCGCACACTGCTGCGACGGAACTGTGGCGGGTCGGCCAACGTCCACTCGACCCCATCGGGGTTGACGCGTGGCGCAACATAGAAGGTGCGCGTGCGCACCGCGGCTGTGATCGTCGGGTCGTTGCCAAAGCCGGTCACGAGGTACTGGATGAGGTGCAGCGCAGCGACGCCACCCGTGACCTCGATGGCATGGATGTTGGCGTCGACCCAGTGCGCTGGCTTCGAGTCGTGCGTGCCTGTCGTCGAGTCGGTGATCGTCGCCACCAACAGGTCGCGCCCCTCGTGCGACTTGCCATACGACTCGACCGTCATCAGGTTCGGGTGCGCGGCCGCCGTTGCGCGCAGCCATGCGGCCATCTCGTCGTAGCGCAAGAAGCGGTCGAAGTTGTACGTACTAGTAGTCATGGAAGCTCAGCAGTACATTCCGTACGTTTCATCATGCCCAGCAGTCTGACAGGCAGCTGGTCCAATCGCGGAACTGCGCTGCGGGCGGAACACCACCACGTTTCACTTGCTCTTGACCGGATGCAACCACAGGTCGGCGGCGACGATCTCTGCGATCGAAACCTCCGTCAACAGCGCGATCACGGGATCGTCCTCGCCGACATAGCGAACCTCTGCCATGGCGCCGGGCAAGTGACAGCCAACGGCGACAAAGTGGCTACGGCGCTCACGCATCCACTGCACGGCGTCGACATCGAAGCGACTACCGCCAAAGATGAGAGCGCGGTAATCCAGCGACTTCGTCAGGTACACGTCGACATGGTTCCAGTCGCCGGTCTCGCACCCGTCGGCCATTCGACGCGGGCCTTCGCGAAACATCATTGCCCCTTGCAGTGCGTTGCCCAACCGTTCGGCGGGAGCGAGCACCCAGCAGCCGTGTGGTCCGGCGAGCGCGTTGCGCACTTCGGGTAGCCACGCGCTTCGTCGTTCGAGCAGCGAGGAGACCGCGTCCGCTGTCGATTGCAGCTTCTCGGAAAGGCCGGGCACAGTCCCCGTGAGTTGCTGCTCCAGTTGCAGCAAGGTCGCCAACGTGTGCGTGTAGGTGCGACACGCAACTCCACCGTGCTCGTCGCCCGCGTGCATCTGCAGCGTGTGGTCGGCCGGCAACGCGACCGCCGAGTTGGTCAGGGCAATCGTCCGGCTAGTGCCGTGGTGCGACGCAAGAAGTTCGAGCGTTTCCCTACTACGCCCAGAGGCAGTGACGCCGATCACGACCAGCGACTTGTCGGCCGGGAATGAGGCTTCCACTGACGCCAACTCGGCGACTGCGTTGACACCAGCACGCCGCAGGCGACGCGCGATCGTGTCGGCCGCGAACCACGACGAACCCATGCCAGTCAGTAGCAATCGATCACCAAGCGCGACCGGCCACTGTTGGGCGTCGATGACCTGCGCGAGCGCCCGCAATGTCGCCGGTTTCTCCTCTAGGTCGGCAACGAAGTCGGCTGCTTTCATCGCATCAGTCTCGCAGGAGAGCGGGCAGGGCTGCGTCTGGAACGTACAACCAGCGCGGCAGGCGAGTGATGGCGTAGCAGTACTCGTGCAGTTCCTGCGCGACGCGGAAGGCGCGCAGTAGATCGTCGTCCACCACATGCAGCGTGCGATATGCCGCGAGTGCTGCTGCCACGCCAGCGGTAATGAATCGCTCGACATCCTCAGCGCGATCGGGATGCCGACGCTTCACCGCGATGCGACCAACGTGATCGATTGATTGCAGCATCGCTGCCACATCGACGAAAGGCGAATGCGGAAGCAAGCGATCCTCCCTCGTGGCCAACGGATTGCCGTCGAAGTCAGTCAGCAACAAACGATCGCCGCTGCGCAGAAACTGGCCAGCGTGCAAGTCGCCGTGGATACGGTGAGCGGCCAACCGGGCGCCGCGTGCCAACGGCGACAACGCCTCGTGAATCGCCGAGACAAGTTCACGCAATCGTGTGCCCTCCTCTCCCGTCACCGCGCGTAGTGCATCGTCGAGTCGCGCCAGGGCGAGCGCGTGATACGTGCTGGCCGCGACTGTGGTTGGTTGCATGTCGGCGAGCGCTTGGTGGAGTCGACCCGTCAGCGCTCCAAGCCGACCGGCCCAAGCAAGCAAGTTCTCAAAGGACTCCTCGCTACGCAGATAGCCATCGACGTCGTCGACGAACCAATCCCACCCGTCCAGCGCGCCCTCCACGAATTCGCTGACCGTCGCCACGACCAATTGATCGCGCTCCTCGCACCCGTGGTGCACCGGCACCTCAGTGAAGCCGCGCTGAGCAAGATGCAGCAGCAGTTGAACTCCGGGGTGCGGCGCCAACACCGGTGGTTGCAACCACTTGACGACAACGGCCTCGCCAACGACGACGCTGTGATTCGACTGGTCGACCGTAATCGCACGCTCACCGGCGAGTTCGCGCCCGAGCAGTCGGGAAGCAACTTGTGCGGACTCGCCCTGCGCAACCATCGACTACTCCTGATTGAGGAAATTGCGAAAGAGCGCGTGGCCATGCTCCGTGAGAATCGACTCCGGATGGAACTGCACACCCTCCACCGCCAGTGTTCGATGGCGCACGCCCATGATCTCGTCGTCGTCGGTCCACGCGGTGATCTCGAGAACTTCCGGGCAACTTGCGCGCTCGATCGCTAGCGCGTGGTAGCGGGTGGCGTTGAACGGCGAGGGTAGACCGCTGAAGACACCAGCGCCGGAGTGATGAATAGCGGACACCTTGCCGTGCATCAGTGTGCGCGCATGCACGACGCGTCCGCCGAACGCCTGACCTATGGCCTGGTGGCCAAGGCAGACACCAAGAATTGGGATCTTGCCCGCGAGTCGCGACACAACTTGCAGCGACACCCCTGCCTCGTTGGGTGTGCACGGCCCGGGCGAGATCACGATCCGGTCTGGCTGCAAACGCTCGATTGCGTCGATGTCGAGTTCGTCGTTGCGCACCACACGAACATCTTCCCCAAGCTCACCGAGGTACTGCACGATGTTGTAGGTGAATGAGTCGTAGTTGTCGATCATCAGCAGCATGGTGGGTTCCTCATTCGGGCGGGGTGTCGAGCCCAGCGTTCACGAGCTCGGCAGCGGCCAGCACTGCCCTCGTCTTGTTCTGCGTTTCGAGCCACTCTTGCTGTGCAACGGAGTCGGCCACGATGCCGGCTGCCGCTTGCACGTGTAGCTCGCCCGCCTTCACCACCCCGGTTCGAATCGCAATCGCAAGGTCGACGTTGCCGTTGAAGCCGACATAGCCAACGGCTCCGGCGTAGACACCGCGTCGCTCGGGCTCGAGCTCGTCGATGATCTCCATCGCGCGAACTTTGGGTGCACCGGAGACCGTTCCGGCGGGAAAGGTCGCCCTGAGAAGCTCACCTGTCGTCAGGTTGGGCTCTACGTCGCCTTCGACATTGGACACCATGTGCATCACGTGCGAGTAGCGCTCGACGGCCATCCGTTCGGTGACTCGCACCGATCCAGTTCGAGCGATGCGTCCGACGTCGTTGCGTCCGAGGTCGATCAACATCACGTGCTCGGCTTGTTCCTTAGGATCCTCCACGAGCTCGCGTTCCATCGCAGCATCGTCGGTGGGCGTCGCACCCCGCCGACGCGTTCCGGCGATCGGTCGCAACGTGACCCTGTTGTCCTCGCGCCTGACCAAGATCTCTGGGGAAGCGCCAACTAGTTGGCTGTCGCCAAAGTCGAAGTAGAACATGTACGGCGAGGGGTTGATCGAACGCAGCGCCCGGTAAAGATTCAACGGCGCACCGGTGTAGCGCTGCGAAAGCCGCTGCGAGATCTGCACCTGCATCACGTCGCCGTCGGCGATGTACCGCTTGGCCTTGGCGACCGCTGCGTAGAAAGCCTCCTCACCGATGTTCGACCGCGGTGGTTTGTGATCGGTGACTGCGACGTGAACCGGCAGCGGCGGTGTTGCGCGCAATAGCTTGCGAAGGGCCTGCAGGCGCTCACGAGCTCGCGAGTACGCGTCTGGCTCGCGCGCGTCGGCATACACGATGAGGTGCACCTTGCCCGCAAGATTGTCGACGACGACAAGTTCCTCTGAGAGGAGTAGTCGGATGTCGGGCAAGCCGATCGGGTCGATGCGCGTGTCGTGCGACAACTTCGGCTCGATGTAGCGCACGATGTCGTAGGAGAAGTACCCGGCGAGGCCACCAGCAAATCTGAGGTTCGACGCAAGCGGTGCCACCGCCGCGCGTTGCAAGTACTCGTCGATGAACGCAAGCGGGTCGCCAGCCTCGCGCTCATCCACGACTTCACCATCGCGGATAACGCTCGCCCGCCCGTTGGCTACCTCTATCCGCTCACGCGCGGCGAGGCCAATAATGGAGTAGCGGCCGAACCGCTCACCGCCGATCACAGACTCCAGCAGGTACGAGCCCGGCACGTTGGCGAGCTTGAGGTACAGCGACAGGGGCGTGTCGAGGTCGGCGAACGTCTCGAGCGTGAGTGGGATCCGGAGATAGCCGGATCGTGCGAGCTCCTGGAAGTCGTTCTCTGTCATGAGTCAGCACACCGTATTGGATCGGCCAGTGACCGGCTCAAAGTCGACTAGAAAATGGCGATGGCCAGGTTTCTCTTCATGCCCGAGAGCGCCTACGGGCCAACCAACAATTGCATCGGCATCGGCAACATCCTGCGCGAGCGGGGCCACACCGTCATCTTCGCCGCCGAGGCAAGTTGGCAGGGCCGTTTGCAACCTCTCGGCTTCGTCGAGGACCTTGTCGATCTGGCACCACCGGCAGTTGCGGAACCCGGCGCGCCGCAAGCCGCCGCCGGACAATTCTGGATCGACTTCATCCGCGACACAGCACCGGTGTTCAGATTGCCAACGATCGAGCAATTGACACAGTTCATCCAGCCGACATGGCAGGCCTTGATCGATGGTGCGATGTACTGCCAGCCACAACTGCAAGAGATCATCGAACGCCAACGGCCCGATGTCGTCATCGAAGACAACGTCAACTGTTTCCCTGCCCTGGTCACCGCCGGTGTGCCGTTTGTGCGTTCGGTGAGTTGCCAACCGCTCGAGATGAAGGGCCGCGACATCCCGCCCGTGTTCAGCGGCTATGCCAGCGACGACCGCAGCCAATGGGATGCCTTCCGAGCGGAGTACGACCGAACGCACCGCGAGATGTGGCGCACCTACAACGACTGGGTGCAGTCGTGTGGCGCGCGGCCGCTGGCTGACCTCGAGTTCATCCACGAGGGAGCACTGAACCTGTACCTGTATCCGGAAGTCGCCGACTACACCGAGACGCGTGCTCTCGCCAACAACTGGCATCGACTCGATTCTTCCGTGCGGGCGACCGACGAACCGTGGACAGTTCCCGATCAACTGCAGTCACCAGCAGCCGACCCGACCAGCAAGCTGATCTACCTCTCGCTCGGCTCGCTGGGCTCTGCCGATGTCGAACTGATGCGACGGTTGGTCGCCGTGCTTGGCACGACTCGCCATCGGTTCATCGTCTCCAAAGGTCCGCTCGCCGACGAGTACGAACTTCCCGCGAACATGTGGGGTGCTGCGCAGGTGCCCCAAACGAACGTGTTGCCCCACGCCGACCTGGTCATCACTCACGGCGGGAACAACACGACTACCGAGGCGTTCCACTTCGGCAAGCCGATGATCGTGTTGCCGCTGTTCTGGGACCAGCACGACAACGCACAGCGCGTTCACGAACTCGGTTACGGCGTGAGACTCAACACCTACTCGTTCGAAGACGACCAATTGACCGGCGCGATCGATCGCCTGCTGAGCGACACGGCCCTGCACCAGCGCATGGCGGCCAACGCGGCGACAATTCGCAGCCGCAACGGCGCGGCCAAGGCAGCGTCGCTGATCGAAGCCCTTATATGAACAAGACACATGTCGGCTCGTAGCATGAGAGCCGTGATCGGCACTCTCGTCATCTTGCGTCATGGGCAAAGCACGTGGAACCAGCAGAACCTCTTCACCGGTTGGCACGACGTACCACTGACGGACACGGGCGTTGCCGAAGCGACCGCGGCCGGCTACACGATGGCGGCAGACGGTTTGCGGTTCGACGTCGCGCACACCTCGCTGTTGAACCGCGCGGTGGTGACGTGCCAACTGACGTTGGCCGCGATGGAGCAGGTGGCGTTACCCGTGCAACGAAGTTGGCGGCTCAACGAACGTCACTACGGGGCTTTGCAGGGGTTGGACAAGAAGGCCACGGCAACGTTGCATGGCGACGAGCAGACTCACCTCTGGCGACGCAGCTACGACGTGCCACCACCGCCTGTCGCCCGCAACAATCCGGAACACCCGATCAACGATCCGCGTTACCGACTGCTGCCACCTGAGGTCTTGCCAGCGACCGAGTGCCTTGCCGACGTGGTGACACGAGTGTTGCCGTACTGGCACGACGTGGTTGCACCGCAGTTGCTGGTCGGCCAAAACGTGTTGATCGTTGCGCACGGAAACTCGTTACGAGCCCTTCTCATGCACCTGGAAGGCGTGACACGCGAGGACATCGCGGAGATGAACATCCCGACTGGTGTACCGCGGCGCTATCGATTCGACGATGCGCTGTCGGTGAAAGGCGCCGAATACCTGGGCGATCAGCAGGCAATCGCTGCCGCCGCCGCCCAGGTAGCGGCCCAATCGAGGGTTTAGAACGCGGCTTCGCCGACGTCCCACAAAGTCGGGAACAGCGTGAGGGCAAGACCGAGCGGTACCTCAGTGATGCCACGGCCGCCCACCTTGAAGCCTCTCCCCAACGTCGAGAACAGGTACACGATGATTGCTGCGAGGTAGAAGAAGAACTTGATTTTTAGGTCCACTGGAACTCCTTAGGTAGATCGCAACCCTTTGATGTTTACGTCGTTCGAGGTGTGTGACTTCTTCGTCGCCGGTCCGGGCCGCACAGGTCTATAGTGCGTCCATGGCGACGAAGAAAGCACACCTCGAGCACCTGCGTAACGTGAGTCTGTTTCAGGCATGCTCGACCAAAGACCTCGAAAAGATCGCAAAGGCGAGCGACGAGATCATGATGCCGGCGGGGTCACTGATCGTCGATCAGGGCCAAACCGGTCGCGAGGCCTTCATCGTGCTGGCAGGCACGGTGCTCGTGAAGCGCAATGGCAAGAAGGTCGGTTCCTTTGGTCCCGGAACGGTGGTTGGCGAGCTGTCGCTGCTGGATCATGGGCCGCGCACAGCGACCGTGATCTGCGAAACCGACTGCACTCTGCTGCTGCTCGATCAGCGGCACTTTGTCGGCGTCATCGACGATGTTCCGGCGTTGGCGCACAAGGTTTTGGCCACGCTTGCAGGTCGCATCCGCGATCTCGATCGTCAATACTTCGGCTGACAACACCAAGACGCGTAGGGTCTCCCTCGCATATGTTCAAGCGCTTCAAACCCCACCAGTTAGCCATTGGCCTCGGCATCGGCATGGCGGTCTTCACCGTCGCGTCGGGCATCATTCCGCAGTTCACCAAATGGCACACCACCAAGACCCCCTCCCGCGAGGTTTTCGAAGGCATCCCTGGCCCAATCCAGGTTGCGTTCTACACCGTGATTCCGGCACTGCTGGTGTGGGGTGCGTTCCGCTTCGCTGATCGCGTTCGTAACTGGGAGCGTGGTGCCCCCGATCGCCGTCGCACAACCACCAAGAACGTGAAGCGACGCCTCGGCGATTTCCGCGCTGGCGCTTACATGCGCACGTTGCTGCGCGACTTCGGCGCCGGCCTGATGCACTCGATGATCTATTTCGGGTTCATGGCCTTGCTTGGCGTGACCACGGTGCTCGAGATCGACCATCAGTTGCCCGAGGACTTGAAGTTCCTTCACGGCCGCACATACATGGCCTACAGCTTCTTCGGTGATCTCGCTGGCCTCGTGTTCATGGTCGGCATCGTGTGGGCGTTGTTGCGCCGGTATGTGCAACGGCCGTGGCGCATTCGCATCAAGACTCGGCCAGAACATGCCGTCATCCTTGGAACCTTTGCGTTGATCGGTGCCACCGGCTTTCTCGCCGAAGGTTTTCGTATCGCCGAGATCGACAGCCCGAGCTACGAGAAGTGGAGCTTCATCGGCTACCCCCTCAGCCAACTGTTCGACGGGCTCAGCGAGAACAGTCTGACCCAGTGGCATCAATGGACGTGGATCGTGCACGTCGCTGCATTCGCCGCCTTCTTGGTGATGCTGCCGATCACGATGCTGCGGCACATGTTCACCAGCCCGCTCAACATGTACTTGAAGGATCGCGACCGGCCCAAGGGCGCGATGCGGGCGATGCCGAATCTTGCCGAGACCTCGCTGGAGAGCTTCGGAGCCAGCGTCGTTGAGGACTTCACCTGGAAGCAGTTGCTCGACACCGACTCGTGCACGATGTGCGGCCGCTGCACCAGCGTGTGCCCGGCGAAGGCAACCGGTAAGCCGCTCGACCCGCGCGAGATCGTTTTGAAGGTCGGTGAGGTGATGGCCGCCAGCGCTCCGCATGGCTACGTGCGCCCGCCGCTGGGCACTCCGAAAGACGTCACGATTTCGTCGAACTCGGTGTTCGAGCGCATCACCGCCGAGGAAGTGTGGGCGTGCACCACTTGCCGAGCATGCGACGAGATTTGTCCAGTGAACATTGAGATCCTCGACAAGATCCTCGACATGCGCCGCTACTTGTCGCTGATGGAGAGCAACTTCCCGAGTGAACTCGGCAATGCGTACCGAGCGATGGAGAACCAAGGCAACCCGTGGGGCATGAACCAGGGCGAGCGCGCCGATTGGGCGAAGGGTCTCGACGTCGACGTGCTCGATCCGGGTCAACCGCTTGAGGCCGAGTACCTGTACTGGGTCGGCTGTGCGGGCAGCTTTGACGACAAGAACAAGAAGGTCACGCAGGCCATGGCCAACCTGCTGCGCCGCGCGGGTATCACCGTCGCCATCTTGGGGCCGAGCGAGATGTGCACCGGCGATTCAGCACGGCGCAGCGGCAACGAATACCTGTTTCAGATGCTGGCGATGCCGAACATCGAGATGCTGAACGGTATGGGTGTGAAGAAGATCATCACGCAGTGCCCGCACTGCTTCAACACGCTGAAGAACGAGTACCCGCAACTGGGTGGCAACTACGAGTTGGTGCATCACACGCAACTCCTCGAGAGCCTGATCGCGAGCGGCAAGCTCGATGTCAGCCAGGCGACTCTCGAAGAACGAATGACGTATCACGACAGCTGCTACCTCGGTCGCCACAACGACGTGTACCTAGCGCCGCGCAAAGTGGTCGGCAGCATCAAGGGCATCGAAGTTGTCGAGATGCCGCGTAACGGGACAAAGGGCATGTGCTGCGGCGCTGGCGGTGCGCGCATGTGGATGGAAGAGAACATCGGCACCAAGGTCAACGACGAGCGGGCGCGCGAGGCGATCGAGACCGGTGCAACGCGCGTCGCGACGGCGTGCCCGTTCTGTTACATCATGCTCGACGACGGTGTGAAGGCGGCTGGGGTCGAGGAGAGCGACGTGAAGGTCGCCGACATCTCGATCCATCTGCTCGATGCAATCGAAGCCGGCGAACGGAAGTTAGCGAATCCAGCGGCGCCATTGGCCGCCGGCAACTCGTTCAGCTGACGAGCTGGGAAGCTACGTTTCGCCAAAGGCGCCGAAACCACGTTCCTGGAAGTCGTCGTCGTACGCGAATGCCTCGTCGATCGCGCGCTCCCTCATCACTGCGAATGAGGTCCAATCGACCAAGCTGATCCGACGTTGGTTGGCGGCGAGCAGCGCGGTCGCCGCCTGCGCGTGGAGTTCCGCATCCACCCAGACGACGTCGAACAGCGGCAGCACGTCGTCGAGGAACGTTTGTACCGCAGGCATACCAAGGCGTCGCTGCAGCAGCGCTGTTGTCTCGACGATGATCGATGAGTGGGTGACGGCCGCCAGCTCACCATGTTCGAGCCCATCGAGTAGCCGTGTCCACCCCACTGCGGCGGATGCGTGTTGCTCGTCGTCGGCGTCGAGGGTCGCGTAGAGGGCAGACGTATCGACGAAGACTTGGCGTTGGACGGCGGTCAATCGAACGCCTCGACGAGGGCCTCATCGTGATCGACACTCGTCGTTGACGATCCCGACCGGTAGGCGCCAACGGCGCGGCGAGCCCTTGCAATCCGAATGGCACGCTGGTCGGCAACGACAAGAGCGTCAAGCGCATCACGGAGTACAGCCGCCTGCGACTTCTCGCGCAGCGCCGCCAGATGACGGAGTGCCTCAGCCTGCTGCTCGGTCATCGAGATTTGTGTGCGAATCATGCCACCATGATAACAGTCTGGCGCATTATGCCATCACAGAGTGTTGAGGTCGTACTTCGAAGCAACTGCACCGTGCTGGTTCTGATACTTGCTCTTCAAATCGGGATGCCCGTAGGGGCGCTCGGCGGGCCGATCGAGGCTTTGGAACACGAGCTGCGCAATCTTCATGCCTGGGCGCAGCAGGATCGGCAAGTTCGACACGTTCGACAGTTCCAAGACGACGGTGCCCTTGAAGCCAGGATCGATGAAGCCCGCCGTTGCGTGCACCTGCAGCCCAAGCCGACCAAGCGACGACTTGCCGTTGACGACGCCGACAATGTCGCCGGGGCAACCAACGGTCTCAGCGGTGTGGCCGAGCGCGAACTCGCCGGGGTGCAGGACGAAGATGTCGCCATCGGGGATCGCGACAGTGTCCATCAGCTTCTGCTGTGGCTCGAACGGGTCGATGTGTGTGAGGCGGCTATTGCGCATCACCCGAAACTCGGTGCCCAGCCGAACGTCGACGGAGGCCGGCTGCACCAACTCGGGGTCGTAAGGGTCGAGCACGATGTAGCCCGAGGTGAAGTGCTTGCGCAGCGTGCCATCGGAGAGGATCACAGCGGCGAGAGTAGTGGCACGGGAGTATCCTGCTCTCCTGTTCGCGGGTGTAGTTCAGAGGCAGAACATCAGCTTCCCAAGCTGAGAACGCGGGTTCGATTCCCGTCACCCGCTCCGATGGTCGACGAGATGCCACCACAGCTGATTCGCTGCCAGGACATCGAGCCGCAACCTTGGCGCAATGGCGGCGGGCTGACGCGTGAGTTGCTCACCTGGCCGTCGGCAGACGAGTGCGACGTGCGCATTGCCGTCGCCGATATCGCGACCGACGGCCCCTTCTCTTCCTACGAGGGGGTTCAGCGGTGGATAGCTGTTATCTCCGGAACAGGAATCGCACTCTCGTTCAATGACGGTGATCGCCAACTCCTCACTGGTGATCAACCTCTGTGTTTCGATGGTGCGGCCGCGCCGGGCTGTCGCCTGCTCGACGGTCCGACACGCGATCTCAATCTGATGGTGCGCAACGGCCGTGGTGTGATGCGCAAAGTGACTTCAGGTGTTGCCTGGAACGAGAGTTTCGCGATGCGCGGCCTGTTTACGGCCACGTCCGGTGAGTTGACGGCGGGCGCCAAGCGTGTTGCCGTGCCTGCGATGACGCTGTTGTGGGACGGATCGGCGACGCCACGCGAGTGGACCTTCCAGAACGGTGAACTGGGCTCGCGCACCGACGCCTGGTGGCTGGGGTTTACGCCGACGGCTGCGGCCAGGTAGAGACCAAAGCCCCTCGCCAGCCACCCATCTCAGGCAGACAATGGGGTGGAGGTGGCGAAATGAAAGCACGATCAGGAGATCAGCTTGTCGTTCGAGGACACCGGATCGGGCAACCCGATCGGCTCGGTGAGGTGCTCGCGGCGCTTGGGCCAGACGGCTCGGAACCATTTCGGGTGCGTTGGGACGAGGACGGTCACACGACTTTGTTCTACCCGGGCAACGACTGCGTGGTGCAACAACTCCGGCACGACCGCACGCCGCTGAAGCAGGAGGTTCTGCAATGAAGGTTCGAGACACCATTCACCGCAAGGCGGTTCTGATTGAGGTCGGGGCCACCATCGCTGACGCAGCGCGCCTGATGGCCAAGCAGGCGGTTGGCGCGCTGGTGGTCGTTGATCATCAGCGACTGGTCGGAATCGTGACCGATCGCGATCTCGTCGTCCGCGGTGTTGCTCGATCGCTGCCGCTCGACGCGCGTGTCGATGCCATCATGAGCATGAACGTGGTCGCTATTGAGGCCGACTCTGATCTCGCCGAGGCGGTAAAGGCCTTCGCGCATCATGCCGTACGGCGACTGCCGATTGTCGATGGCGACCAAATTTGCGGAGTAATCAGCATTGATGATCTGACGGTCGCGACCACGCAACAGATGACCGAGTTGGCCAGAGGTGTCACGGCGCAGATCCTGTTCCCCCATGCAGCGGACTTGGTCGAGCCGCCTGTGCTTATTTGATGTCGTTGGCACCGATCGGCTTGTTGAACTTCTTTGCTCGTGCAGCCCGAACGTCGGCCAGAGGCCGTGCACAAGCTTTGGCCCAGCCGAGACCTTCGATCTTTCCTGGCGGTGGCCAGAGGTCGTCGCGGCTGTACGCCCACCACTCGTAGGGGTTCAGGTAATACGAACACGACTCGACGGCCTTGCCCAGTTTCTCCTTGCGACCTCCGCGCAGCCATACGAACAACCCGCCGATGATGCCGAACAGTGACCACAACCCGTAGAACGGGAGATACAGCGGCCCGAACCAACGCGCTTGCCACACGTGGACGGCTTCATGATCGGTGATCAGCTTGCATCGACGCGGTGACTCAACGTCGCCGGCACCGGAGATCACGTTGCCGACGGTGAGGGCAAACCCAGGCTTGAACGTGAAGCCACGCTGATAGACGTGACAGTTCTGGCGCGTGCTGAGCTTGGGCACGAAACCCGGCGCACCTTTCAAGTGACCGACGAGGTGGACCAACAAACCGACGCCGACGGAAAGGGTGGACCACGTCGAGTCGAGGACGAACGCGATCCAGCCGCCGATCGATCGCCACGCGTACACCTGCCGCCAACCACTGAGCAGGCCGTTGAGGCCAGCGATGATCGCCATGACGGCTCCGACCACCGGGTGCAGTAAGCCACCGAAGAACCACCCGAGGGCAGCCCCAACGGCAGCTGTGACGATTGATTCAATGAGCCGTTTCACTTGATGAGCCGTTTCATAAGAGTGGTCCTAACACGGTGCTTGTTTCGTTTGGGTCGGGGAGGCGCCGCCAACTGAAGTCGCCGTCGCTCGCAAGCGACAGTACCAAGGCACCGACGTGCCCTTGATCAAGGATGAAGTCTGCGTTGCGATGCTTCAGCGAATAGAGACTTGACGAGCATCCGATGTACGACACGCCACCAACGACGACATTGAACGCCTCGTGGAGATGACCCGACACGACTACACGCACATCACCCCGTGCCGCGAGCGCGGAGACCAGATCTGCGCCACCATCGAGTCGCATCCACTTGTGCGTGCTGGTGGTGATCGGTGGATGATGCAGCGCTAGCACCGTTGGCACGCCGTTGTCCGCGCCAAGTCGGCGCAGCAAGTCGGGCACGTCGATGCGACCGTGCTCGGTTTTCGGGATCGAGGTGTCGACCAACACGACGCGCCAGCCACCGATCACGGTTTCGTCGGTCGCACCGAGGACGGCAGCGAGGACACTCGGGTCGTCGTGATTGCCGGCGGTGGCCAGCACCGGAACGCCGAGCACCGACACCGACGTTGCGACTCGTTGGTATGCCTCGGCCGATCCGTCGTCGGCGATGTCGCCCGTCAGCAGCACGATGTCGGGTTGTACGGCTGCGACCAGTTCCACCGCACGCCGCAGCATCTCGTCGGGCGAGCCTTCACTAACACCAGGCTCGCGCTTGAGGTGGCTGTCGCTGATCTGGGCAACGGTGATCGTCGATGACATCAGCGACCGCTAACGGCCAACGAGCGCTGCCAGCGCCGCCACCGCGACGAGAAACCCGATCGCTGCCATCGTCAGACTCCGGATTCGAGGTGCTCGTTCCAGGTCACTCTCGGCCCGTGCCGCCTCCGGCGGGCGCACGAGCGCCATCACGTTGCCTGCGAACAAGGCTCCGCCGAGCGCAAGCAGCAACCAGACGATGAGGTCTTTGCCGAAGAACACGCCAACAGTTCTACACGCCGCGAGCGGCGTTACCGAATTTGGCGTACTGACTGCGAAACACCAGTCGTGCAAGGCCTGTCGGCCCAGAGCGGTGCTTGGCGATGATCAACTCGGCGCTCGCCTTGTCGGGCGAGTCGCGGTTGTACACCTCGTCGCGATAGAGGAACATCACCACATCCGCGTCTTGTTCCAAGCTGCCGCTTTCGCGTAGGTCGGCGAGCATTGGGCGCTTGTCGGCGCGGGTTTCTAGGTTTCGGCTGAGCTGGCTGAGCGCGAGGATCGGGGCGTCGAGCTCGCGAGCAAGAATCTTCAAGCCGCGACTGATCTCGCTGACCTCGAGCTGGCGGTTCTCGACGCTGGCCCCACTGCTCATCAGTTGCAAGTAGTCGATCATGATCAGCGCCAGCCCGCCGTGGCGAGCCTTCAGGCGGCGCGCCTTGGCGCGAATCTCCATCACCGTCACGCGCGGGTTGTCGTCGAGATACAGCGGAACGCTGTCGATCCGGTTGATCGCGCGCCCAATCTTGGTCCAGTCGGCTTCCGCCAACCGTCCGGAACGCAGCTTCTGCGATTCCACTTCCGCCTCGCTGGAGAGGATTCGTTGCGTCAGCTCGGCATGGCCCATTTCGAGCGAGAACACCAACACCGGCTTGTGCGTGGTCTTCGCAACATGGGTCGCGATTCCGAGCCCGAGCGCCGTCTTACCGACCGACGGGCGAGCACCGACGATGTTGAGCGAACTCGGCTGTAACCCCGACAGCAGCTCGTCGAGATCGTTGAGCCCGGTGGCAACGCCAGTGATGATGTCGCCACGCTCGAAGGTCTCTTGCAGCTTGTCCATCGCGATCGGCAGCAAGTCGGCCAACGGGCGCGTTGAATCGACGACGCGATCTTCGGCAACCTCGAACACCTTCGTCTCGGCCTCATCGAGCGCCTTCGTGACATCGTCGGGCTCCATGTACGCGATCTCGGTGATCTCGCCAGCGACGCTGATCAGTCGGCGCAACACCGCCGTGTCTTGCACGATCTTGGCGTAGCGCGAAGCGTTCGAGATTGCTGGCGTCGCGTTCTGCAGTTCGAGCAGCGTCTGCGCGCCACCGACTTCGTCGAGCAGGCCGTTGCGGCGCAGCTCGTCGGCAACCGTGACCACATCGACTGGTTGGCCGGTGGCCATCAGCCCGCGGATCGCGGCGTAGATGTGTTGATGCGACGGCTTGTAGAAGTGTTCGACGTGCAACCCGAGTTCCGACACTTGGCCAACGACCTCGCGCGACAGCAGCAGCGCACCGAGCAAGCTCTCTTCGGCGTTCAGGTTGTGCGGCGGTACGCGACCGACCGACGAGCGACCCGCGTCGCGCGAGTTGCCAGAGTTCTTCGAGTTGCTGAATTCGCGGCGGGAGTCGGTCATGGGGTGTTCACCCTTCCAGAAGGGACCTGTGAATCGCTATGGCAACAAGCTGGGGATCTGCCTGTGACCTAGCTGTGGACAACATCGTGAACCTGGGGTGTCACGGAGAGACAGCACAGCCCCGGGCTCGCTGCTGGCGAGGCCACCGGGGCTGTGGAAACACTGTGGATAAGCCTTGCGTCGAGTGTTTCGTGCCTGCTGGCAGGCAGCAAACACTCGACGACCTTCGGTTACTTGGCGACGACCTCGATCGAAATCGGGAACTCGACGTCGTGATGCAACTTGGCGGCCACGCTGTAGGTACCAACGGTCTTGATGTGATCGACGTGCAGTTTGCGACGGTCGAGGGCAATCTTGGTTTGCGCTTCGATCGCGGCGGCGACATCGGCGGCGGTGACAGAGCCGAACAAGCGACCCTCGGCACCGGCCTTGACAGCAATCGTGATCGTTTTGGCAACCAACGCCGAAGCGATGGTCTGTGCGCTCTCGCGGTCTTGCGAATCGCGAAGGTCGCGAGCACGGCGCATCGCGCCTGCCTGCGACACGGCACCGTCGGTGGCCTTAATGGCGTGACCCTTGGGCAGCAGGAAGTTGCGGGCAAACCCGTCGGAGACATCGACGATGTCGCCGCGCTTGCCAACACCCTTGCGATCGGAACGAAGAATCAGCTTCATTGGTCAGCCCTCCGCTGCTTCTGTGTCTGCTGCCTGCAGGGTGATCGAGTCGTTCAAGGTCACGTCGTCGTCGATCCCTTCCATCTCGATATCGACTGACTCGATCTCGGTGGCGGCCGTCTGGCTATCGCGCTGCGGTGCATCGTCGCGACCGCGACGAGTGTCACCATCGCGTGGCGGACGCGAAGTGCGGGTTTGAGCCACGCGCTTCGTGTACGGCAGCAACGCCATCTCGCGCGAGTTCTTGATCGCGAGTGCGATGTCGCGCTGTTGCTGCACCGTGTTACCGGTAACGCGGCGATTGCGAATCTTGGACCGGTCGCTGACAAAACGGGTCAGAAGATTGACGTCCTTGTAGTCGACGTACTCGACCTTGTCGGTGAGGAGCACACTCGTCTTCTTCTTGAACTTCTTCGGATTCGCGCCTTCTTTTGGCGCCCGCGGCTTTGTCTTCTTGTTGCTGTTGTTGTTGCTTGCCATATCGGTTATGTGTCCTTGCTCAGAACGGCTCTTCGTCGCCGTACACGGGATCGGGGGCGCGGCTGGCACCGGCATTGCTACCGCCACCGCCGCCAGAGTTGGAATTGCTGGAACTGCTGGAGTTGCTGCCACTGCTGTCGCGAGCGATGCGCTCGACTTCGGCGCGGGCCCAGCGCAACGACGGACCGATTTCGTCGGCGACGATCTCGACCACATTGCGCTTTTCGCCCTCTTTGGTTTCGTACTCGCGCTGCTCGAGGCGACCGGTGACAATGATGCGGGTGCCCTTGGTCAGCGATGCGGCAGCGTTCTCGCCCAGCGTGTCCCAGGCGGTGACGTTGAAGAACGACACCTTCTCTTGCCACTCGCCGTTCTGTTGCCAGCGACGATTGACGGCGACACCGAAGCTGGCAATGCCCTTGCCGCCGGCAGTGAAGCGCAACTCGGGGTCGCGGGTGAGGTTTCCTACGATGGTGACGACGCTGTCGGCCATGGTGGTGCTCCTGTCGTTAAAGAAAAGAGATTGAGGTGACTAGACGGAGGCTGTGACGGCCATGCCGCGACGATTTGCCTCGTCGACGGGTAGGCGCAACAGCTTGTGACGGACGACGTCGTCGGCGATACGGAGCGAGCGCTCGAGCTCGTCGAGTGCGCCACCAGGCGCCACGACGTTCATGACGGCGTAATAGCCGTAATGCTTTTTGTTGATCGGGTAGGCGTACTGGCGCCGGCCCCACCAATCGGGCTTGCCGTGAACCGTGCCCCCAGCCTTGGCGATGGAGTCGGTAATCGACTTCACCCAGGCTTGGGCAGCAACCTCATCGAGGTCACCTTCAAGGATGACCATGAACTCGTAAGCACGCATCATGCGTGTGAACTCCCTTCGGACTCTGGACTGCCGCTTACGTGGTAGCCAGGGGCCCCAAACGGGGCAGGGCGAATATGACCGGGTGAGTGTAGCGGCGCCACCCGCGAACCATCGCAGACGGGTCTGACAGAGAACCCGTGGTGGAGTTTGCGACTACCGTCGAGGTTGATGGACCTGCACGACTGGATGACCGCCGACTTGGCGTCGGCTCGTTTGAAGCTGTTCGACTCGGTGATCGGGTTGGTGCCCACGCAACGCTGGCACGAGCAGGCTGACGGCGGTGGCACCACGATCGCCGGCCTGCTATTGCACGTCGCCCGCCATCAGGACTTAGCCGTGAACACCGTGATCCGTAACCACGATCCGCTCTTTGCAACGCACGCTGAGGCACTCGGTTTGGCCGATGCCCTGCCCGGAGTCGCGCTGCCGGAGAAGGAAGACCTTGCCGTCACCAACCTTGTCGCGCACGACTCGTTGCTCGCCTATGTCACCGCCGTCTTCGACGGAACCCAGCAATGGCTCGCCGAGTTGGGCAACCTTGCGCTCGACATCGAACCGAACTGCGGCTACCGACTCACCCACAAGGCGGGCCTCACCGAAGGCGACTTCCCGTGGCTGTACGGCATGTGGGCCGGCAAGGCGCTGTGGTGGCTCGTGCAGTGGCCCGTGATCGGCCACGCCAACGCTCACGTCGGCGAGGCGATCAGCATTCGCAACCGCATGGGGCTTAGCCCCTTCTGATTCGGCCAGGGGTAACCCTGTTACACCCATCTGCGATATTGCGTACATGAGTTCGCAAGTGCCAACCATTGCCGTTCCAGCGATCGGCGAGATTGCGGCGATGTCGCCGGCCGATCTGGAGGGGTTGGCGCGCAGGCTTGATGGCGAGCGGCGCCGGGTCGAGGCGGCGTTGGCGACGTTGGTGCACAGGATCGATGTCGCTGGGGCGTTTACCGCTGACGGGCATCGTTCGGTGAAGGCGTGGGGGCGGGCGACCTGCAACTGGTCCGGCGGTGAAGCGGCACGCTTCTTGAAGTCGGGTCGCATGTTGCACCGCTTCCAGTCCGCCGCTGTCGCGGCCGAGGGTGGCGAGTTGGGTGTCGCCCAAATGCACGCGCTCGGGCAGGTGGTCGGCAACCCGCGTGTCGCCGAACACCTCGACGCCTCCGAAGAATTGCTTGTCTCGCAGGCCTCAGTGCTCGACTACGACGACTACATCACCCTGCTCGCCCACTGGGAAGCCCTCGCCGACGCCGAGGGCGCACACGCCGACCACGAACGCGCGCACCGCGACCGCAAGGCTCACCTGTCGATTATCGGTGAGCGGTTCTACCTCGACGCCAACGGTGCCGCCGTCGACGGCGCACAACTGATCGAGATCTTCGAACAGTTCTGTCGCAGCGAATGGCTCGCCGACTGGGACACCGGTGTGGCAGTTCACGGCTACGCGATGACCCCCGCCCTGATGGAACGCACCGACGCCCAACGCCGCTACGACGCGCTACGCACAATCTTCGGCGCCGCCGCCGTCTCCGGCCAATCACCAACCGGTGAACCAGTCGTCAACCTCGTCGTCGGCCAAGAACTGTTCGAACACCACCTGCGCCGTGCACTCGGCCAACAACCCGAACCACTCGATCCCACCAACCCGGCGCACCGTTGCGAAACTGCTGATGGTGTCGTCATCGACCCCAACGACATGCTCGTCGCCGCCGCACTCGGCCAAGTACGCCGCATCGTGCTCGACTCCGCCGGCGTCATCGTCGACGTCGGCCGCAAACAACGCCTGTTCACCGGCGCACTACGCGACGCCGTGATGCTCGTCAGCCACCGATGCATTTGGCCCGGCTGCTACCGACCCGCGTCGCAATGCGAAGCCGACCACGTCCTGCCCTACTCCCAAGCCGGCCCCACCGCCGCCCACAACGGCAGCCCCGCCTGCGGCCACCACAACCGATGGAAAACCCGCGGCTACACAACCTGGCGCGACCCAAACGGCCAATGGCACCACTACCGACCCGACCACACCGAAATCGGCTGGCGCGCCGCCGCCTAACCCAGCGTTTCGTCAGGGAATAGGCAGAACGGGTGGCCCGCTGGGTCCAGCATGACGCGCACACCCTCCTGCGGTTGATGCGCGGCAACGCTCGCACCAACAGCGAGTGCCCATGCCACGCCTTCCTCCAAGTCAGCAACGCCGATGTCGAGATGCATCATCATCTGTTGATGGCCGTCTGCGTACGGCCACGTGGGAGCAACGTAGTGCTGCTCCCACTGGAACTCGATCTTCTGATCTCCCGATGGTGAGCGCAGTTTCGCCCACCCGTCTTCCGGCGGAGAACCATTCCGAGGACCCTCGAGGGCGACCATCTCCCACCCAAGTAAGCGTTCGTAGAAACGTGCCAACTCGACTGGGTCGGCTGCATCGAACACTGGGCCTGAAATGCGCATCGTCGGACGCTTCATCGTGGCTTCTACCGCAACAGCCAGTCGCCGTCGGGTAGCCGGCGTACGAGCAGCTCGTCGTCGCCGCACTCGTATGCCCACGCCGACGACCCGGCGGCGGTCTCGACGACGACGCGTTGATACATGCCGCGCTCGGCACCTTCCACCACGTCGAGTCGCGCCAGCGCGTCGTCGACGCGGTCGTCGGCGAACTCGTACACGCGCCCGTGAATCACATCCGTGGGCGCAGTCTGAGAAAACTTTGCCGCCGGATACTCGAGGCCGGTGTCGTAGACCCTGCCTGGCACAGTCGTGCGCACACCCTCGCCCTCAACGAAGCTCGCAAGCTCGTGCCAACGCGACTCGCCGGGCTGCAAGGTGCCGTAGACGAACAAATGCCGTATCACAACAAATGCCGTATCACGAGCTAGCAGCAACGCGTCGTGGACGACCTCGGCCAACGGGCAGCACCCGCAACAGATGGTGCCACCGACATGAGATGCACGCCTCGACGACATACGCCGTCAGCTCCTCGGCGCGCGCATTCAACAGGTTGAGTTCCTTGGCGGTACTCACGCAGCGGCCATGCGCCGGCAAACGTGCACCGAACACGTAGGTCACCAGGCGCAAGCCGGGCCCTGAGCAAATCGGACAGTTGCTCGTTGCTTCGTTGCCGACGTTCTTCGCAGCACGGATGAGTTCTGGGTGTGCATCGCACACTTGATCTTGTCGTAAGCGACCGCGGTGGAACTCGTTGATGAGGTGTCGACGGGCAAGACGATGATCGACGACGCCGCCTGCTCCACGCAACGCGCTGATCGCGAAGGCCATGGCGGCAGAGGCTACCCGACGGTCATCCATCACCGGACTCGTCCGGCGCGACAGACTGAGCACGTGCGTATTTGGTACGGCCAGAACGTCGCTGATGACGACGAGTTGCGATTGTGCGCCGATGTAGCCGGCAAACGAGTCATCGAACTTGGCATCGCGAAGAACCCCAACTCGATCGTGATGGCCACGGCTGGCGCCAAGGCGATGGCCATCGATCCCGACGCGCAGCGGATCGCCGGCCTGCGCTCCGCTGCCGAGAAAGCGGAAGTACGCGTCGAGTGTCACCACGCCGAGCTGGCCGAACTGGGTTTCGCCACCAGCGCTTCGGTCGACCTTGTCGTCGCCGTTAACTCATTGGTTGGCGTCGAAGACCTACCCCGCGTTCTGCGGCAAGTGCATCGAGTGCTGGTCCCCAACGGCGTGTTCGTGATCGCCGCGCGACATCCCGTAGCGGCAATGTTCGCTGATCGCGCGCAAGTGACCACGGCCACCGCCGCCTACGGCGCGAGTAGCCACACGTTCAGCGAGTTGTACATGGCACTTGACCGCAGCAACTTCCACCTCGACACGATGCACGAGCTGAACGACCGCCGCGCTCGCGACCCCTTGTGCCCCTCGGTGCTCGTCGTGCGCACACGCAAGCAAGGTGTCTAGGCCGCCTGTCTTGGCCGCTTTGGTCTAGCGCGCCTTCCACCACTCGTCGAGGCGGCGACGGATCTCGGCGTCGCCGAGCATCCCTTCGTCTAAACGAATGTCGAGCAAGAACCCGAGCGCTTTGCCGACCATCGGTCCTGGCGCAAGACCCAGGTGCTCCATCACTTGGCTGCCATCGAGCTCTGGACGAATCGCCGCCAGCTCTTCCTTCTCGGCCAGGACAGCGATCCGCGCTTCAAGGTCGTCCATACGCGCCGACAAGATCAATGCCTTCTTCTCATTGCGTGTCGTGCAATCGCAGCGCGTCAGCACGTTCAACTCGCGTAGCAATGGCCCTGCGTCGCGCACATAGCGACGAACCGCCGAATCGGTCCATCCCATCGCGTAGGTATGGAATCGGAGGTGCAGCGCGACGAGTTCGGTAACAGCCTGAACATCGTCGTTGCTGTAACGCAACGCTTCCATGCGCTTGCGCGTCATACGCGCGCCGACCGCGTCGTGATGATGAAAGGTGACGCCCTTGCCCTGCAGGTAGCCACGAGTACGCGGCTTGCCCACGTCGTGGAACAGGGCGGCCAATCGCGTACGGCGGAAGTCGAAGTTCTCTTGCGCGTCGGCACGCACGTTTTCGACAACAGCCAGCGTATGCGTCAACACATCCTTATGGCGATGGATGGGATCTTGTTCCAAGCGCATTCCCGGTAGCTCGGGCAAGAACTGATCGCATAGCCCAGTTTCGATCGTGAACCACAGACCAGCGGACGGGTTCGGCACCACGATGAGCTTGTCGAGTTCGTCGCGGATGCGTTCGGCCGACACGATTGAAAGTCGGCTCGCCATCTCGCGCACCGCCTGCACCAACTCGGGCACCGGTACGACCCCAAGCCGGGCGATGAACCGGGCGGCCCGCAGCATGCGCAGCGGATCGTCACCGAAACTGACCTGCGGCGCAAGTGGTGTCCGTAGCGTGCGCGTCGCCAGATCGGCCGCGCCGTTGAATGGATCGACAAGTGTCGGCGAGTCGCTGGTCAGTTCCAATGCCATGGCGTTGATCGTGAAGTCGCGACGCGAAAGGTCGAGGTCGATGTCGTCGCTGAACTCCACGACCGGCTTGCGTGAGTCGTCGTTGTATGCCTCGGCGCGGTGAGTGGTGATCTCGTAGATGCGATCGCCGTACGGGCCGCTCTTCTTGGCGCCGATCGTGCCGAAGCGTTCACCCGGCGTCCAGACGGCATCGGCCCAGCCATGCAACATCGCTTTGATCTGCTCGGGTTTCGCGTCGGTGGTGGCATCGAAGTCGTACGCGTCGGCCTCGCCACCGGCGACGGCATCACCGGCGAGCAACTCGCGGACCGTGCCTCCGACGAGATACAACCGGTGGCCGGCCGCGCGAAAGCGTTCGCTGAGCGGCGCGAGTTCGGCGAACGCCGGCTGGAAACGAGCGGGGATCACAGGAGTCCGTCGCGGACCCAGTGGTCGACGACCTGCTGCACTGCTGCCATGCCCGGCCCACCCGATGTCGCGTGCTCGATCGCTGCACCAGTGACGTCGGCCAACTCGCGCATCACCGTGGCCGCCGAAGTGGTCAGAGCCTCTAAGTCGTACCCGCCTTCCAGCATGATCAAGCGGCGACCGGCAGGAACCAACGACAACACCCGCCGCGTCAACGGCGCATAGTCGCCGGCGCTGAGCCCGAGTTCGGTGATCGGATCGTCGCGATGCGCGTCGAAACCCGCCGAGATGATGACCCATGTCGGCTCGAACTTGGCCGCCACCGGCGCCACCAACTGATCGAACGCGTGCAGGTAGACGTCGCCGGTGGCACCCGCCGGCAAGGGAATGTTGATGGTGTGCCCGCGACCGCGACCTTCACCGACCTCTGTGTAGTGACCGGTACCCGGATACAACGGCCACTGATGCAGGCTGACGAAGAGCACGCGTGGGTCGTCGAAGAACACGGCCTGAGTGCCGTTGCCGTGATGGGCGTCGTAATCGAAGATCAGCACGCGTTCGCCCTGCGCCGCCAAGGCCGCCGCGGCAACTGCGACGTTGTTGACCATGCAGAAGCCCATCGACTCGTCCGTCGTGGCGTGATGCCCAGGGGGACGCACCGCACAGAACGCGGCGTCGGCCTGACCATCTTGCAGAGCCTGCACGGCCGCCAAACCGGCGCCGGCCGCGAGGATGGCCGCCTGCCATGAGCCGGGACTGGCGTAGGTATCGGGATCGAGACGTCCGCCCCCAGCCGCGCAGATGCCCTGGATGCGATCGAGGTACTCCGCCGGATGCACACGCTCGAGGTCGTGGCGGGCTGCTGCTACTGGCAGCAACGGGATCAGGGCATCGCCGAGCTCAGCCAACCGCACTCCGTCGAGCACGGCCTGCAATCGCTCTGGCCGCTCTGGGTGACGCGGCCCGGCCAGATGGTCGAGGTATGCGGCGTGGGTGGCGAACAGGACAGTCACACGACGTGACGCTACCGTGGCGCCGATGACCAGCGAACGAGGAAGCGTCGAGTTGCGCAGCACCGATCGTTCGAGCAACGACTGGTCCAGTAGCGACAGCGTCATCTGCCGGATTCAACCCTGGTCATTCCAACCTCACATCGCGCATTTCGTAATGAATCACCAACGACGTGTTCCATCGCTCGGCGACATTCGGCAGTGGACCGAACGGGTGCAAGCCCTTGGCTACAGCGCGGTGCGCACCAACGCCCTCAACCGCGCCATCGGTCGCCAGATGGAATGCGCGGGCTACACGGTGATGCAAGAACTGGTGTTGTTGGAACACACATCGCCGCGCAGAGCCGCCGCGGCAGGTGGCCGCGATGCGCGCATCGCGACGCGACACCTCGGCACCGATCAGGTGGCGGCGGTCAGCGATGTCGACATTGCGGCCTTCGGAACCGAGTGGGGGCTCGCGGAGGCGGCGGTCAGCGACGTCTGCTCGGCGACTCCCCGCCACCGACTGCGCGGCGCAGGCGAACCGCTGGCCGCGTTCGCTGTCAGTGGCCGCGATGGTCGCCAGGGGTTCCTGCAGCGACTCTCCGTCGCACCTGACAGGCAGCGCCAGGGACTCGGCCGCGCGCTTGTTCTCGACTCGTTGGAGTGGATGACGCGCTGGCGCGTTCAGCGAGTCTTGGTGAACACCGCCGCCGACAACGAGGCCGCGTTGGCGTTGTACCAAGGAGTCGGGTTTCGGCGCATCGGTGACCGCCTGCGTGTCTACGAGCGGTCGCTGCTGTGAGACTTGTGCAGTGAGGCTCTTCGCCGCTCTCAGCAGTTTCGTCGCGGCAATTGGAGTCGTCGCGATTGCGCCCGCACCCGAGGCAAACGCTGCTGGGCAACTCTTCCTCGTCTCGCAAGACTTCAACTTGACCGCCGACGGCAGCTTTCGATTCGAGGTAGCCTTTCCCGACGAGAGTTCACTTGCCGCGCTGACCACCGCAACGCTGGTCGTCACCGCCTACCGCGCAGTGGCGACCCGCGAAGCCGTCACTAACGCCTTCTCCGGCACACTGCCACGCAGCGCCGACAGCGTCGACCTGCCACTCGCGGAGTTGGCGAGAACGACTGCGAGTTCCGTGCAGGGCCTCGTGCAATTGGAGTCAACGACGAGGACGCCCGACAAGTTGCAGTTGGCCCAGCCCGGCCTCTACCCGATCACTTTGGAAGTGCGCGATGGCAACGAGGTGATCGCTGATCTGATCACTCTCGTGCACCGATTACCGGCCGCTACCGACCAAGTCGACGATGGGCCTGCCGCCGATCTGCCGATCGCTCTCGCCATGCACCCAACACTCGGTGTTCAACTCGATGACGACGGCGCAGTAGTCGTCGACGATGAGGTCATCGGCGAGTTGACTCAGCTCGCCGATCTCCTCGAAGTCATCGGGCCGACAGGACTGCTGGCGTCAGTCAGCATCGCACCCGCTTGGTTGGACGTGCTCGGCGCGAACGGAGAAGCCGAACTCGCCGACCGCTTGGCTGCCGCATTGCAGCCGCACGACGTGTTGTCCGCCCCGCGCCTTCCCCTTGACGCTTCACAGGCCGCCGCCGCCAACCAACAAGCGTTGTTCACCGAGTGGCTGCGCGACGGCGACGACATTCTTGCGGCCGCAATCGCCAAGCCATCGGTACGCACCAGCACATTTGTCGACTCGCCCCTAAGTCAGGCGGGCGCGGCGCTACATCGCGACCTCGGTAGCCGACTGCTGGTGATGACCAGCGACATCTACAACGATCTGCCCGGCGCTCTCGTCGGACTCACCGACACCAGCAAGTTGTTCACGATCGAGGTTGCGGCTGGCGTGCGCATTGAAGCCACGGTTCCGGATCCGCGCACATCGGCACTACTCGCCACGGAAGGCGAGAACCTGGCACTCACTGCCATCCAGGCAGTCGCCAATCTGTTGGCTGCTCGCCAAGAGATACTTGACGAAGGAGAGCTTCCGAGCCGCCGAGCAATCACACTTGCGATGCCGAATCTCTCGCTACCCGAGACAACGACGATGGAGGCCATCGCGTCGCTGCTGGCCGCAACACCTGGCTTCAAAGCGACAACGCTCGACGAAGTGGGTGTTCGGACCGATCGGTTGACGGTCGACGGCGACTTGGCCCTCGTCGGACTACCCGCCACTGTTGCCGGATCGCTCGCCGAGCGCCTCGCTCCGATCGCCAACCTCGTCAATGAGGCAGTGTCAACTGCCAGCATGCTGCCCGTCACCGACGACCGGCCGGCCGAGTGGACCAGGGTCATCGAACAGCTCCCGTCGAGCGCCGTGACCGATGAGCAGGTGGCGTCAACGCTCTCCGATCTCCAAGAACAGTTTCAGGCTGTGCGTAGCTCAGTCGGAGTGCCGCAAGGCTTCTCCTTCACACTGACTGGCCGCCGCACCACTGTGCCGATCAAATTGCAGAACACCAGCGACGTTCCGCTGACGGTGCGGGTCAGGATGAGTTCATCGAAGCTGCTCTTCCCAGGCGGCGATCAGGTGGTCACGCTGCCGCCACAAGCCTTCTTCGACGTGGAGATTCCAATCGAGGTGCGCACCAACGGTCGCTTCCCGGTGACGTTGGAGGTGTTCACACCGACCGGCAACGTGCGCCTTGCACCACCCGTGCGGTTGTCGGCGCGGGTCAACGCGATCAGTGGCCTCGGCAATCTGGTGACGGGTGCGCTGCTGCTGGTGGTGGTCACCTGGTGGGTTCGCCATGTGCGTCACAGTCGGCGTCGGCGGTCGGCGCAGAAGTCGTCGCTCAACCATCCGGTACGCAACGAACGGACTAACCTGCCGGAGTTGTGAGCAACAACAACGTCCGTATCGTCACCGACTCAGCCTGCGACCTCCCCCAATCGGTCGCCGACGAGTGGGGCATCTCCATCGTTCCGCTAACCATCCGCATCGACGGCCACGAGTACGTCGACCGTGCCGATCTCACCCCTGCCGAATTCTGGGCCAAGTGTGCGCTCTCGTCCACGCTGCCCGAAACTGCGGCGCCTTCGCCTGGCCAGTTCGAGACCACGTACCAGAAACTGGCCGCCGAAGGGGCGGGCAGTGTGGTCGTGATCAACCTCAGTGGCGAGTTGTCCGCAACGATGCAGTCAGCCCAGTTGGCCGCACGCGACTTCAACGCCAACGCCGCCAACTCGATCAAGGTCACCGTCGTCGACAGTTGCTCTGCCACTCTTGGTCTTGGCCTGATCGTTGCCGACTGTGCGCGTTTGGCCCGCGGCGGCGCCAGCCACGATGCGGTTGTTCAGCGCGCATCCGAGTTGGCCCTGCGCACCAAGGTGTGGGGTGCACTCGACACGCTCGAAAACCTGAAGAAGGGTGGCCGCATCGGCGGGGCCAAAGCCATGTTGGCCTCGGCACTGGCGATCAAGCCGATCATCGAGGTGCGCGACGGCAAAGTGGAGCAGGGTGGCAAGCAACGAACGCGCAGCAAGGCGCTTGCATTTCTCGTCGAGACTCTGATCAACGCCGGCCCAGTGGAGAACCTCATGGTGATGCACGCCGACTGCAGCGATGTCGATGCTTTCGTCGAGATGCTGCGACCGCACTACGAGGGAACGATCGTTGTTGGCGACATCGGCCCAGTCGTCGGAACTCACGCAGGTCGTGGCACGATTGGTATCGCCTACTCGACAACCTGAACCAGCGATTGCCCAATTTCAGCGGGGCCTCGCCACTATCGTCGACTGGCGGACATGTCTGCCACCCTTCCCGGCGCGAACCCCGCGTCGTTGCCCCCTGCAATTCTCGGCCAGCGCTACCGGCTGGAACGAAAACTCGCGCAAGGTGGCATGGCGGAGGTGTGGCTTGGCACCGACCTGTCGCTGACGCGTCAGGTGGCGGTGAAGTTACTGAAGTCGAACCTTGCCACCGACCCGATCGTCGCCGAACGATTCCGTCGCGAGGCGATCGCGGTCGCGCAACTGAGTCATCCCAACATTGTCGCGGTCTACGACGCGATCGACGACACGATCGGGGGCGAACGGCGCCAGGCGGTGGTCATGCAGTTGGTCAACGGCAAGAGCCTGCGCCAACTGCTCGACGAGCAACGCAAGCTGAGCCCAGACCTGACCATCCACATCGGCATCTGCGTCGGCGCGGCGCTCGACTGCGCGCACCAAGCGAATCTGGTGCACCGCGACATCAAGCCCGGCAACATCCTGATCACACCCGATGGTCGCGTGCTGCTCACCGACTTCGGAATCGCCAAAGGCCTCGATGGCGGTGACGACGACCTCACCAGTCCCAACGTGATGATGGGTACTGCCAAGTACCTCTCACCCGAGCAGGTGCGTGGGCGTCGGCTAGATGGGCGCGCCGACCTGTACTCACTGGGGCTCGTGTTGTACGAATGCCTCGCCGGGCGGGTTCCGTTCCTCGGCGAGACCGATGCGGACACGGCGTTGGCCAGGTTGAATCGCGACCCAACCGATATCACCCGCTTGCGGCCAACGCTCCCCCACGGGCTGGCCGAACTGATTCATCGCCTGCTCGCGCGCCGCCCCGACGACCGCTACGCAACCGGAGCCGAGTTGCGCACCGAGTTGCAGCGCATCGCCGGCCAACCAAAGCAGGACTACACCAACGACACCAGCCGCGATGTTGCTCGCAACGCCGGCACGCCCGCCCGCGGCCGACCGGCGGGTCCCGCACTCAGCGGAGCGACGACGTTGCCCAGCGCGACAGGGCCGAACGGGCGCCGGAGCACGCCCGTGCATGGGAGTCGTCAGCCGACACCTGTTGGCGGCTACCAACCGGCGCGCCCAGGGCGTCCAGCGGGAGCGGCCGTGCGGGCCGATCGCACGCCGACTTCCACCAAGCGGCCACAACAACGTCCGAATCGTAAGTTCGAGCATCGTGCCGGGCCGTCGTCAATCGTGGTCGGGGTCTTGCTGGTTGCCGCCTTCATCGTGGCGCTGGTGCTGTGGATGACGATCGGACGCGACGACGCCGGCTCGCTCCCGGGTTCCGCAACGCAAGCATCCGGCGACTCGCAAGTCATTGCCAGTGTCCCCGACCCCGGGGCAGCCGCGATCGTCGGTATCCAGACGTTTGACCCCGAAGGCACCGACCCGGAAGAGCGCGACGATTTGATACCGAATGCCACCGACGGAAACGTCGCCACTGCATGGACGACGCTGTGTTACGAGAACCGCTTCCTGAGCGGCAAGACCGGCGTCGGTTTGGTCGCCGACTTGGGCAGCCCGCGCAACGGAGTGTTCACCGTGGTGCTCGGAAGCGCTCCTTACCAGGTCAAGGTCTTCACCGCCGGTGAAGGAACAGCACCAGCTACCTTCAGTGCCTGGGGTCCCGCCGTCGACTCGTTCGACGGTCTGGAGGCGACGACCATTTCGGTGCAACTGACAACGCCGGCGCGTTACGTGCTCGTCGCCTTCAACGAACTGGGCGTCGACCCTGGCTGCTCCACGAACGACTACCGCGGCAGCATTCTCGAAATGTACGTGTCCTAACCGGCCGCTAATCTCCTGATATCGCTGCTCCACTGGACGACCAATCGCTGGTGACTGCGGCACAAGCCGGTGACCGCCAAGCACTCGACCAGTTACTGCGCCGCCACTACGACCGCATGCACGCCGTGTGCCGCCGCATTACCGGCAACGAGGCTGATGCCGCCGACGCGGCCCAGGAAGCCATGATCGCCGTCGTGCGCGGCCTCGCCCGCTTCGACGGTCGTTCGGCGTTCAGCACCTGGGTGTACCGGATTGCGACCAACGCCAGCCTCGACGAGCTACGAAGGCGGCGACGGCGACCGCAACTGTCCGGTCGCGACGCGGAGTTTCCGGAGGCGATCGACCGCTCCAGCGAATTGCGGATCGATCACCTGGCCGACGGTTTTGAAATCAGTGCTGCGCTGGCGGACCTCACCGAGGAATTCCGAGTGCCCGTCGTCCTGCGCGATGTCGCCGACCTCGACTACGCCGAGATCGCAGAGGTTCTTGGCGTCCCGATTGGGACCGTCAAGAGCCGGATTGCCCGCGGACGCGCGCAGGTTGCCGCCGCGATTTCGAAAGGCAGTGGGAACCAACCCGCCGAGAGCGACCGTCCAACGGATGATCCAACCGCATGAATACCTACTCCGACGCCCACTACGAGCTTGCCAGCGCGTACCTCGACAACGAGGTGACCGCAGCGGAACGCGCGCAGGTCGAGTCGACTCCGGAGATATTGGCCCTGGTTGGGGTGCTCAGCCGCCTGACAGCGGCACACGCATCTGTTCCAGCAGCGGGTCACGGCGCCCGCGAATCCGCGATCGCGGCCGCGCTCGCCGAGTTCGACTCCCGCAAGGGCTCCAGCAACGTGTTTTCCCTCAGCGACCGACGCCGGTGGCCCGTCCGGGTCCTCTCAGCGGCGGCCGCCGCTGTGGTGCTCGGAGTCATTGGCATCACCGTGCTCAACAGTGGATCCAGCAACGACGACGCGACGACGGCCTCGCTGGCCACCGAACCGAAGCTTGAGGCCAGCACCGCCGACGAGTCGGTCGGCGCTGCCCCAGCGGGGGATGCCGAGACTCAAATAGCGTTCGTTGAGCCCGTCGCTGTCGATGACCCGCAGCAGTTGCTCTCGTTGAGCGTCGTCGCAGAGAGCGAGCGCCTGTACTCGTTCAACCTCGACGCCATGGCCTGCATGACCGCCGACCAGACTTTCCTGGCCGACATCTACTACCAGGGCCTGCCTGCAATCGCCGTGCGCGATATGGTCACCGGCGTGACCGAGGCGATCGACGACAACTGCACCGTGCTCGCTCGCGTCGCCCCCTAAGGTTCGCGACATGCCGGTAGTGCTACTGACTGCTACTGCCCTCGCGGCACTCACCAACTGGTGGGCGCGTTGGGGCGATAAGCGTGCTCTTGAATCGTGGGTCAAGCCACTCACGACCATGTGCGTCATCGGCCTCGCCATCGGCAACGACTCCACCATTAGATACTCCGGCATCGCCGTCCTCGCGCTCGTGTTCTGCCTCGAAGGCGACATTGCGTTGCTGCCAGCGATCAACAAGTTCATCGTCGGACTCGCCTCATTTCTCATCGGCCACCTCGTCTTCATCGTGCTGTTCGTGCGCTACGAAATGCCTGATCGCACGCTGGGCGCAATCGCCCTCGCTGGTGCATTGGTGCTGGCGGCGACCGCTGGCCGGGTGATCGTGCGTGGTGCTGCGCGCAAGGACCCAGCCATGCGATGGCCGGTCATGGCCTACCTCGTGGTGATCTCAGCGATGACAGTGTGCGGTTGGGCGACCGGTCGCGGCTGGGTGATCGCCGGCAGCACCCTGTTCGTGATCAGCGACACCCTGCTCGGGTGGGGACTCTTTGTCCACGACGCGACGGCGGCCGCCAACCGGAAACGGTGGCATTCTGTGGCGGTGATGGTGACGTACCACGGCGCGATTGCCGCCCTCGCCCTCAGTCTTTGGTAGTCGCTCGTTGCTTGCTAGGTAGGCTCGCCGCCATGGCCGGTAATCCGTTGACCAATCCCAAGTGGGCCCCCGATCTCGCCGACACCGTCGAGCGCACAGTCGGAAAGGTGCGCAGCGTTGCGACCGACAACGCGGTCAAGGCATCGCGCGGTTGCGTCTTCGGCGTTCTGGGGTTGATCTCGCTGCTGGTCGCGGCGCCATTGGGAATCATCGTCTTCACCCGTTTCGCACAGATCGTCCTCAGCCGGGTCACTCGCACCGATCATGCGACCACCGTGTGGGTCTCGTATCTCATCACCGGTGGGCTGCTGATGCTGGTGGGTTTCATCGCCCTTGCGAAGCGGCACCCAAAGAAGACAGAAGAGAACGGCAAGTGAGCCACCATCAGCTGATCATCATCGGTTCCGGCCCGGCCGGCCTGACCGCCGCGATCTACACCGCCCGAGCCAATTTGGCCCCACTGGTCATCGAAGGCGAGCCATCCAGCACTAGCGATCAGCCCGGCGGCCAGTTGATGCTCACCACCGAGGTCGAGAACTTTCCCGGCTTTCCCAACGGAATCATGGGCCCAGAGCTGATGCTGCAGTGCCGCGAACAAGCGGCCCGGTTCGGAACCCAGTTTCTCACCGCCAAGGTGACGGCCATCGATTTCAGCGAACGCCCGTTCAAGGTGTGGGTCCGCGACGACATATACACCGCCGACGCAGTGATCGTCAGCACCGGCGCCCAGAGCCTGATGCTCGGGCTGGAATCCGAGAGTCGTCTGCTCGGCCATGGCGTCTCCACCTGCGCAACGTGCGACGGCTTCTTCTTCCGCGGCCAGGAAATCGCCGTCGTTGGTGGTGGCGACAGCGCCATCGAAGAGGCGACTTTTCTGACAAAGTTCGCCACCAAGGTCATTTTGCTGGTGCGCCGCGACGAACTACGCGCTTCCAAGATCATGCAGCAACGGGCGCTCGCCAACCCCAAGATCGAGATCGTGTGGAACACGGTCGTCGACGAGTTGCTCGGCACCAGCAAGCTCGAAGGTGCCGTCGTGCGCAACGTCGTCACCGGCGAGGTCACGACCCTGCCCGTCACCGGGCTGTTCGTGGCCATCGGTCATCGACCGAACACCGATCTCTTCAAAGGCGTCCTGCAAATGGAGGACAACGGTTATCTCATCACCCAGCCGGGCTCGACCTACACCGACGTGGAGGGCGTGTTTGCCTGTGGCGACGTGCAGGATCACACCTACCGCCAGGCCGTGACTGCTGCCGGTTCGGGATGCATGGCAGCCATCGACGCCGAGCGCTGGCTGGAAGCCACCCACCACTAGGGAATGGTTGCTCGGCTGCGCCGGTTGCATCCAGGTAGCATCACGATCCCGACCGAAAGGACCCCACGATGGCCGCCAGCATCGTCACTCTCACCACTTCCACGTTCGACGAACTCGTCACTGGCAGCGAAAAGCCTGTGGTTGTCGACTTTTGGGCTGAATGGTGCGGTCCCTGCAAGATGATCGCTCCCATCCTCGCCGAGATTGCCGCCGAGCAGCCGGGCGTGACCATTGCCAAGCTCAACGTTGACGAGAACCCCGACCTCGCCATGCGTTTCAACGTCATGAGCATCCCCACCCTGCTGGTCTTCGACAAGGGTGAGGTGCGCAAACGGCTCGTGGGAGCCAAGGGCAAGGGCCAACTCCTCGAGGAGCTGAACGAATTCCTGCCTACCTCCCGCTGACACCCGGTCAGCGCGGCGAGGCTATTCGCGATCTGCAACGCCGCCTCGGTGCCGCCGGGTTTTCACCCGCCGTGCCCGAGGCGGGCGTCTTCTGTGCCGCCACCGAGGCGGCTGTGCAAGCTTTTCAACACGCCCGCGGACTGACCGAGCACGGGATCTGCGATCAGCCGACATGGACTGCCCTCATTGAGGCGACCTGGAAGCTCGGCGACCGCCAACTCATCCTGACGGTCCCCAATATGCGCGGCGACGACGTCGCTGACTTGCAGTCACGACTTGCTCGCCTCGGCTTCGACTGCGGGAGAGTCGACGGCATCTTCGGGCCGCGCACGGGCCGGGCACTCTTCGATTTCCAGTCAAACTGCGGGATCCGCGCCGATGGCATCTGCGGACCGCTGACGGTACGGGCGATCCTGGTCGTCAGCAGTCAGAGCGGCGATGGCCCCGGGGTTGGGGCTGTCCGCGATCGCGAGCGTTTGCGGGTCGGCCTCACCTCGATCGCTCATTGCCGGCTCGTGGTCGGCCAATTCGGGGGTTTGAGCGGCTTGACCAGATCACTCGTCGGCACAATGCGCCAACGCGGTGCAACCGTGATGTCGCTTGACGAGCCCGACGCTGTCACGCAAGCCGTTGCCGCCAACCACTTCAGCGCCGACGCCTACATCGGTTTCGAGGCCAAAGCCGAAACAGTCGCCACTGCCTACTTCTACCAAGTACCGACGTACGAGTCAGCGGGTGGTCGTTCTCTCGCCGAGTTGATCGTCGAACAGCTTCGGCGGGGCCAGGTCATGACAACTGTCGGCGGTGTGCAACCGACGGCGGTCGGTCGCCGGCTGCCGGTACTGCGCGAGACCCGCATGCCAGCGGTACTTTTGCAACTCGGCCCAGTGCGGCCGGCAACGGATGCTGCACCAAGGTTGGCCGCTGCCGTGCTCGCCGCCGTCGAGTTGTGGACATCACGAACAGGTTGAGCCTTTTCCCACAGAGTTATCCACTGGTGTGTGTGACGCTCAGGAGAAGGGTTTGTTGAACCGAGAGTGACAATTCGCCCAGATCAACCACTAGGAGTGGTAATCTGATGATAGATCCTCTCAAGATCCTCAAGATCGGCGAAGCTGATCACAACTTTGCCGTTGCCAGCACCCATCGTGATGCTCACCCGTGTGGACAGATGCTCGGCAAGTAGCCCTTCAAGCTCAAGTAATCCTGGGGGGCGGAGCCGGGTTGCGTCGGTGAGACCGGCGCCGTCAGAGAGACGGCTGCCGTTGGATTTGCCGTCGGATTTGCCGTTCGGCTTGTCGTTGCTGGCCAGTCCCCCACGATCGCGCACTGCATCCTCCAGCATGCGCACCGACCACTGTTCGCCGACTGCCCGCCGGGCCAATTGTTCCTGGAAGGCACGGTCGGGTGTTCCGAGTAGCGCCTTTGCATGTCCGGCCGTCAGCCGACCATCCGCCAGCAGCGCCTGGATCGACGGTGGCAGCGACATCAGGCGCAGGGTGTTGCTGACCGCCGAACGACTCTTACCGACTCGGGTAGCCACCTGCTCGTGGGTGAGCGTGAAATCTTCGATCAATTGCTGATAGGCGGCGGCTTCCTCCAGGGGTGTCAGGTCCTGGCGGTGGAGGTTCTCAATCAACGCCTGTTCGACGGAACCGAGGTCGTCGGTGTCGCGCACGATGGCAGGAATCACTGCCAACCCCGCTCGCGTGGCAGCACGCCAGCGGCGCTCACCGGCGATCAACTGGAACGAGCCAGCGCCAAGCGGGCGTACCAGCACCGGTTGCAGAACGCCGATCTCACGAATCGACTCCGCAAGTTCGGCGAGTGTCTCCTCATCGAAGTGAACACGCGGTTGCAGCGGATTGGGCTCGATCGAGCCCACCGCGATGTCTTCTAGGCGCGGTCGATCACCGCCTGCCGCGATGGTTGTGCTGTCGCTGGGGATCAGCGCCCCCAAGCCTTTACCGAGTCCGCTCAGCCGGGCCACCACTCACCTCCTTGGCAACAGCGCGATACGAGGCCGCTCCACGCGAGGTGGGATCGAACGTAATGATCGATTGCCCAAAAGACGGAGCCTCGGAGAGGCGGACCGTGCGTGGCACCACCGTCTTGCAGACTTTGTCGCCAAAGTGCTCGCGTACCTCGTTGACGACCTGATCGGCCAGTTTGGTGCGTCCGTCGTACATCACGCACACGATGGTACTGACCTCCAGCTGCGGGTTGAGATTGCGTTTGACGAGATCGACGTTGCGGAGCAGTTGCCCAAGACCTTCCAGGGCGTAGTACTCGCACTGAATGGGCACCAGCACCTCCGAGGCGGCGTTCAGTCCGTTGACCGTCAACAAGCCCAGAGAAGGCGGGCAATCGATCAAAACGTAGTCGTAGTCGCCGACAGCGGCCTCGATCGCCCTCTTCAAGCGGCTTTCGCGGCCAAACGCCGGCACCAGCTCGATTTCAGCCCCCGCGAGGTCGAGGCTGGCGGGTGCCACGAACAGGTTCTTGACAGCCGAAGGCTCGACGCAGTTCTCAAGTGGCTGCTCATTCATGATGACGTGATACATGGAGGATTCAAGTCCACGGTTATCGATGCCAAGGCCAGTAGAGGCGTTTCCCTGCGGATCGAGGTCGACGATCAGGGTGCGGTATCCGAGCTCGGCAAGGCAGGCACCAAGGTTGACCGTCGTCGTCGTCTTGCCAACGCCGCCCTTCTGATTGGCGATCGCGATCACTCGTGGCAGTGAACGGCGAGGGGAGGCTGCATGTGCCATTGAGTCAGGACTCCTGCTCGCTGATGATCAACAGCGACTTGGCGGGGGTGGGATGCGTGAAGGATAGCGGTTCCACGTGGAACATTCCGGGCATCTCACAACCATCGCCGGCAGCCAATAATGTTCCACGTGGAACAAACTCACCGATTACTGAGCCGTTTCGGCCTTACCAAAGCGCCCAACGCCGCCCAGACGGCCTAAATCCACCAGACCAGCGGCGGAAAGTACCGTCGCAGGCCAGCGATTGGCTGCCGGTGACGGCGGTTCGCTGACCACTAGGACGCCGTCAACAACCAACAACTCACCTGCCCAACGAGCCGTGACTGCTGGCGAGGCGAAGCTACGCGCAGTAACAGCATCGAACGAGTGCGCCTCCTCGCTCGCCAGCATTCGCACATCGCCCGCGAACACACGCACGTTGTGTAGGCGCAACGCCCCAACGGCGCGTTCCAGAAGATCGGCCCGACTACGGCGCCGCTCGACAAGCGTGAGCGAGATCTCCGGTCGCCGAACGGCGATCACAAGGCCAGGAAGCCCGCCACCGGAGCCAAGATCCGCCGCTCGCAGTACCGCCGGGGGCAGCGCGGCGACGAACTGATCGGCATGCGCCACCGCTGCGGGCAGCGACAGCTCCCCAATAACACCTCGTGCCTGAATGGCGGCAAGCGCCGCCAATAGGGCAGCGTCAGCTGCCTGATCGGCAGCGAAATCAGGCATTCGCCGGGGCGATGACCACCCGGCGATACGGATCGTCACCTTCCGAGCGCGTCGAAACATCAGCAAAATCAGCCAGCGTGTCGTGAATCACTTTGCGGTCGGCTGACGACATCGGTTCCAGAACGCGGGCGACGCCAGACGACTTCACTTCCTCAGCCATCTGCGTTGCAAATGTCCCGAGGGCAGCGCGGCGGCGTTCCCGATAACCGCCGACATCGACACGGAGACGTGTGTCGTGATCTCCAAGGCGACGTTGCGAGGCGACACGGGTGAGATCCTGCACGGCCTGGAGTGTCGTTCCTCGCGGTCCGACCAACAAGCCGAGTTCCTGGCCGTGTACCCGGATTTCGAGGTCGTCGCCATCCGAAATCAACTCGCTGGTCCCAGTCAGCCGGAAGGCGGCGACCAGTTCATCGACGAAACGTTGGGCTTCTGCGCCTACTTGACCTGCATCCACGGTGTTTTCCCCCTCGGGTCGTGTCCTTGAACTCTTTGCGGAATCCTTCGTTGCACCACGGCTTGGCTTGCTTGCCGGCTTGGTCGCTGATTTTGCTGGTTGCGCCGGTTCTTTGGCCGCTTTTGCTGGTTTCTCCGCGTTCGATGGCGTGAGTTCGCCTTTGTCCGTTTTTTGGGCGCGTTCGGTGCGTTTGCGATCGCGCCGATCGACCTTCTGTCGGGCCTGCGCAGGCCGCACGCGGGCTCGCACCCGAGCCTCGCCACGCACCCGGCCAAAGAGGCCCTGCTGTGGTTCCTCGAGCACGTCGAACTCGGCGTCCTCTTCGTGGACGCCGAGGCGATCGAGCGCTGCATCCTTGGCCTCTGCCAGGGTCTTACCGGTGGTCTCTACCCATTCCATACTGTCTGACCTGCTATTTCTTCTTCGGAGCGCGGCGGGAGCCATCGGGTCGCACAGCTTTGCCTGTTGAGGCAGGGCGTCCCTTGGTCCGGCTAGTGCTGGGGGTTGGTCGGTTCTTCGGTGGTGTCACACGCTTGCTGGTGACACCGCTCGACGGGGTCTGACCCTGCTTGGCGGCGGCCAGATCACGCTTGGCGGATGCAAACATCCCGCCGCCTCCGCCGTCTTTCTTGGCCAGTTCACGGGCTTCTTCGCCAGCACGCTGCGCAACTCGGCCGAGCGAGTGCTCGCCCTTGTAGAAACGGAACGTGATGTAGTAGTTCAAGCCGATACGGAAGACAGCCTGCGCCATGTAGTAGATCGCAAGGCCGGTGAGATAGAAGAACGAGAAGACGCCGAAGACGACCGGCAGATACTGCATGACCTTCTGCATCGTCGGCGACATCGACGGGGATGCCGTGTTGCGACTGGCAAGCATCCGCTGCTGCGCGAAATACAACACGCACAGAACCGCCACAATGCCGGTGTACACAAGGGCCTTGAGGAACGACTCACCGAGCATCTCGATCGGCCGCACGGCCAGGTCGAGGCCCCATGAGTTCATCTCGGTCTTGCCGACCAGCGATTGATACAGCTCGCTGTTGGTGTTCAGGTACTTCGGAACGAACGCTCCGTCTTTTCGGCTGGTGAGGCCGTACAAGACCTGGAACATGATGATGAACACCGGCATCTGCAGCAACAGCGGCAGGCAGGAGGCGAGTGGGTTGACCTTGTGCTCCTGGTAGAGCTTCATCATCTCTTCGTTGAGCTTCTGGCGATCGCCGCGGTACAACGTCTGCAACTTGCGCATCTCGGGCTGCAGTTTCTGCATCTCGAGCATCCCCTTCGTGCTCTTCAGCACCAGTGGGGACGTGATCAGCATGACCACCAACGCGATCATCGAGATGGCGACGATGTAGTTGTGCGTGAAGCTGTAGAACCAGTTCAGCAACCGCGCTGGTTGCTCGAAGAACTTGATCGCAATCATCTGTGGCAGCCCTTGTCGTTAGCGGAATCCGTGAGGAATCGGTGAGTTGTGAGTACAAGAAATCGGTCGCTGAGCGATCGGTGATGGCGGGGGAGTGGCACCGGATCCCAGCCAGATGGCCCAAATGGCCGGCAGCGCAGCAGTCGCCGCAGCGTGAGCCACAGGCCGCGAGTCGCGCCGTGCGTCGCGAGTGCTTCCTGCGCGTAGGAACTACAGGACGGGGTGAAGCGGCAGGGGGATGGTCGGCCCTCCATCGCCCGCTGATAGGCCGTGACCAGGCGAATCAGCCGCGAAGGCTGCGCAACAGAAGGTTGATATCGAACTGCAGTTCGGTGAAGGTGCGGGTGGCGGCAGAGGGTCGTCCGCCGAACAGATAGTCGCCCGGGGGAAGTTGTCCGTTTGAGGCCGCCGAGCGCAACATGGCCCGCAATTGGCGACGCACACGGTTGCGTAGCACGGCGGGTCCGAAGGCGCGACCGAACGCGAAGGCCACCCGCGGCGGCATTTCGCCGCCTGGAGGATCGAGGAAGTAGGTGCACCACAGCACTCCGGCCCGAGCGCGCCGTCCGTCGGACGCTAAGCGCGTGAAAACGCTGCGCTCTCGGATTCGCCAGATCAAGCGGACAGACGGTGGCGACCCTTGGCGCGACGGGCCTTCAAAACTGCCCTGCCAGCACGGGTGCTCATGCGGTTGCGGAAGCCGTGCTTCTTGGCACGACGACGGTTGTTCGGTTGGTAGGTGCGCTTCACGCCACCCCTCCTCCAGCCACGTTCTGTGGCGGCTCAGCAGATCTCTCGGTATCGCTGGCTCGCGCCACATTCTGGCCACGCGCACAACGAAGGTCCCAGACTAGGGGCCACAACAGCCGAATCCCCATTTCTCGGCGGACCACTTTCTCCTCGCCGACCCACTCGCGACGGCGCCCGTTTCTGGGGCGCTGACACACCTGCTAGCGTCCCCCCTTCTCACCACATCGCCACTTGTCCACATCATGTGGACAATCGTGTGGACAATGAGCAACAATCGGGAAGGAGGTGCAGGTGAGCGACCATGAACAGCTGTGGACAGCCGTGGCCCAATTGCTGCGGGCACAGGTCTCAGAGGCAGTGTGGTTCTCGACGTTTCAAGACGTCGTAGCCCTCGACAGCGACACCTCGATGCTGCGCGTCAGCGCTCCCAACGCCCACGGTCGCGATCGTATTCTCTCGCGCTATCTCCCGTTGGTGCGCGACGCCCTCGAAGAAATCGGTGCGGCACACGTGCAATTCGCGATCGAGGTCCAGGTTGCCGACCAAGAGACACCGGCCGAGTGGACAACGGAAGCGCCAGATCGCGAGGCGTCATCGATCACCGAAGTCCCGGGCGCTCCCGTCAGCAGTCGCATCGATCCGGGCGGGATGAACCCGCGCTACACCTTCGAAACCTTCGTCAAGGGGGCAAGCAACCAGTTCGCGCTCGCCGCCGCGCTCCGGGTCGCCGAGACCCCAGGGCGCAGCTACAACCCGCTCTTCATCTACGGTTCGGCCGGATTGGGCAAGACTCATCTGCTGCATGCCATCGGCCACTACGTACACAACCACTATCAGCACGATGTTGTCCGCTACGTCACGACCGAGACCTTCCTCAACGAATACGTCGACGCCATCCGCACGAACACGACGGCGAACTTCAAGCGCCGTTACCGCGACATCGACGTGTTGTTGATCGACGACATCCAGTTCATGGAGGGCAAGGAGGGCCTGCAAGAGGAGTTCTTCCACACCTTCAATGCTCTCCATGGATCCAACAAGCAGGTCGTGATCTCCAGCGACCGCATGCCAGACGCGATTCCGACGCTCGAGGAGCGCCTACGTGGGCGCTTCAAGTGGGGCCTGATCACCGACATCCAGCCGCCAGATCTTGAAACCCGACTGGCAATTCTGCGCAACAAGGCCGAGCGCGACCACAGCCCGGTGCCAGCAGACACCCTCGAATTCATCGCCTCGCGCATCACCACCAACATTCGTGAGCTCGAAGGCGCGCTCATCCGAGTAACGGCCTACGCGAGCTTGAACCAGGTGCCGATCAGCAACCACATGGCCGAGGGCCTGCTCGGCGATTTGCTCACCGACTCGTACGTCAAGCCCCGCACCGACGACGAGATGCTCAACGAGATTGCCATCATCCTTGGGCACAGCGTCGACGCCCTACGTGGCAAGAGTCGCCAGCGTCCCCTGGTCACGGCCCGGCAGATGGCGATGTATGTGTTCCGGGAACTCACCGACCTCAGCTATCCCGCGATCGCACGGCTCTTTGGTGGGCGCGATCACACGACAGTCATCCATGCCGTCGACAAGATCCAGCGGCTGATGAAAGAGCGCAAACAGATTTACGACCAGGTCACCGATCTCGTCCAACGGCTGAAGAAGGCCGCCTGAGCGTGGGGTACAACCTGTGGGCCAGCTGTGGGGCAGTCGCTCTCACCGGGGGACAAGCCAATGTTGTCCCCCGAATCACATCTGTGGCATTTCACGGCTGTGCGCGCGTGGGGAAACCCCTGTGTGCCCACTTTCGCCCCCTACGCTGGGCGAAGACGCACTTGTCCACAATCCACAGCCCTTATTAGTGCTATTAGGTTTTCTCCGCACACATGAGCACAACACCAATGGGCATCATCAACACGACCAATCTTGAAAGGGAACGACGTGAAGTTCCGCTGTGAACGAGAAGTACTTGCCGACGCACTCGCCACTGCTGGTCGCGCGGCCACTGGTCGCACCGGTGCGTTGCCGGTTCTGTCAGGTCTGCGACTCGAGCAGAAGGGCAACAAGCTCACCGTCACCGGTACCGACCTTGATTTGACGATTCAGCTCTCGATCGAAGTCGGTGGTGATCGTGATGGTGGCGCCGTGCTGCCCGCCCGTTTGGCTGCCGACATCGTGCGCTCCCTCGGCCAAGGCAAGGTCGAAGTCTCGGTCGAAGGCGAAGAGGTCAGCATCAGCAACGGACGCTCGAACTTCGTAGTTCGCCCACTGAACTTCGACGACTATCCGAAGCTTGCCGCCCCGACCGACAAGTCGGTCACCTTGCCGGCCGCTGAGTTCGCCGACGCCTTGCGGCAAGTCGTACGGGCCGCCAGTACCGATGAGGCGCGGCCGATCCTCACGGGCGTGATGATGACATCCGAAGGCGATGGACTGCGCATGGTCGCTACCGACTCGTACCGCTTGGCGGTGCGCGACCTAGTCGGCCAACAGGTGCTGTCCGCTGATCAGAAGGTGCTGGTACCGGGTAGGGCCCTCACCGAATTGCAACGTCTGGTCGGAGGTGGCGACACGATCACGATGCGCCTTGGCGATCGCGACGCGACGTTCGAAGTCGGGTCGACGCGCCTGACCACGCGACTGATCGAGGGCGAGTTTCCCAACTATCGCCAACTCATTCCGGCTTCGCACCCGAACGCATTGACCGTCGAGCGTGAGCCACTCCTGGAAGCGATCCGGCGCGTCAAGATTCTCGCGAAGGATGCAACTCCGGTACGGCTCCAAATGGGCGGCGACACATTGCGCCTGACCGCGATCACACAGGATGTCGGTAATGCGACCGAGGAGCTCGATGCTCAGTTCAAGGGTGGCGAGTTGACGGTTGCCTTCAACCCCGACTACCTCGCCGCTGGCGTCGAGGCGTGCAATGGCACGTCGATCACACTGTTCACCCTCGACGCTCTGAAGCCGGCAGTTGTCCGCGGTGTCGGCCACGACGACTATCTGTACCTCCTGATGCCTGTTCGCGTTCCCTAGGGGACCCCACTCGTAGGCTCGTGCCGTGATCGTGTCGCGGCTAGAACTGGTCGACTTTCGCAACTATGCGAGCGTCGCCTTCGAGTTCCACCCGGGCACAACGGCGGTCGTTGGCCGTAATGGTCAGGGCAAGACGAATCTCGTCGAGGCGCTTGCGTATCTGGCGTCGCTCGACAGCTTTCGCGGCGCACCCGTCGACGCGCTGATTCGGGTGGGTTGCGATACCGCTGTCGTGCGCGCAACGGTGGCGCACCCTGATGGCCGCAACGTGCTCGTCGAGCTAGAGATCAATCGCCTCGGTCGCAATCGAGTGCAGGTGAATGGCAACAAGCTCGGGCGTACACGCGAACTGCTCGGCGTCATGCGCGTGACGGTGTTCTCGCCCGACGACCTGCAACTGGTGAAGGGCGGGCCTAACGATCGCCGTCGATTCATCGACGACACACTCGTCTCGATGGCGCTGAAGTACGACGTTCTGCGACTGGAATTGGATCGCATCGTCAAACAGCGCAACACGCTGCTCAAGCAAGCCAACGGTCGACTGTCGGCCGATACCGCGACAACGCTCGACGTCTGGGACGCCAAGCTCGCAGAGGCCGGCGACAAGTTCGGGCAGGCACGTGCAGAACTGGCGAGACAACTCCGTCCGACCGTTGCCGAGGCCTACGAGCAACTTGCGGGTCGTGCCAGTTCCATCGAACTGCGCTACGAACCCGCTTGGCGTGAACGGGGTCTCGCGGCCGCTCTCGTCGACGCGCGCGATGCCGATGTCCGGCGCGGTGTCAGCACGGTCGGCCCGCACCGCGACGACGTCGAACTTTCGATCGACGGTCTACCGGCGCGTACTCATGCATCACAGGGTGAGCAGCGCACGCTCGCGCTCGCGCTGCGCTTGGCCGCGCATCGACTGGTCGCGCAAGTCGCAGATAGTTCACCGGTGCTGGTGCTCGACGATGTGTTGAGTGAACTCGACCCCGACCGCTGCGCGGCGCTGCTGCATCACTTACCACCGGGTCAGGTCGTGCTGACCACCGCCGGCGTTCTGCCAGAAGCCGCACACCCCAACGCCGTGATCCGCATCGATGGCGGCAGCCAGTTGTAACGGCACTGTCCTTTGTAACGGCACTGTTATCTGTAACGGCACTGTCACGCATCGCGACCACACAAGCCCTGCGGCAACTGGCACAGTGTTCCTCTGTGCACGACGATGAACCGATTCGACTGGGCGACAGCCTGCAAGGGGTCGTTCGTTCGCTACGCCCCGACGGCAGTTCCGACAGCAGCGCGAGTTCTCTAGGCGGCGTGTTCGGTCGTTGGGACGAAGTGGTCGGCGACGCTCTCGCCGCGCATGTGCAACCGGTGAAGCTCGACGGCACCACCTTGGTCGTCAAAGTTGACGACCCGGCATGGGCAACCCAATTGAAGTTTCTCGAGAACACGCTGAAGCAACGCCTCGCCGAAGTAGCCGGGGCGACGATCGAGCGCATCGAAGTGCGCGTCGCTCGTTAGCGGCTGAAAGGAATCTGGTGAAGCAGATCACGCTCGCAGATGTCACGCTTGCCGTTCACGACGAGGGCAGCGGCCCGGCGGTGGTGTTGTTGCACGGCTTTCCCGACTCGCACAGATTGTGGCGGCATCAGGTGCCGGCACTGGTCGACGCTGGTTACCGCGTGATCGTTCCCGACCTACGTGGCTTCGGCGATTCATCGAAGCCCGTTGGCATCGGCGACTACGGTGCTCTCAACCTCGTTGGCGATGTCCTTGGCGTTCTCGACTCGGTGGGGGTGCAGCGAGCCCACGTGGTCGGACACGACTGGGGGGCAGCACTTGCGTGGGCAACTGCTGCGTTTGCTCCTGAGCGCGTCGACCACTTGGTGGCCATGTCGGTAGGGCATCCGTTGGCCTTTGCCAGTGCTGGCTTCGCGCAACACCAAAAGTCGTGGTACATGCTGTTCTTCCAATTCGAAGACATCGCCGAGCAGTGGCTGTCGGCAAGCGACTTTGCCAACATGCGCGAATGGTTGCAGCACCCCGACATGGATCAGGTAGTCGCAGATCTTGCACGGCCGGGTGCGCTCACTGCCGCCCTTGGTGTGTATCGCGCGAACGTTCACCCGCGTGGTTGGCTGCAGCCACCGATGGCCTTTCCGCAGGTGCAAGCCCCGACCATGGGCATCTGGAGTTCAGGCGACTTCCTTCTCGACGAGGTCGGGATGACCGGTTCGGAGCGCTTCGTCGACGGCTCGTGGCGCTACGAACGACTCGAGGGAGTTGGCCATTGGCTGCCGCTCGCCGCACCTGCTCAACTGACGGCGCTGTTGCTCGATTTCCTTCCAAAACCGTAGCTAGAGCAGCCCAAAACGCACCTCCTGACGACACCCCGCGGGTAGGCTGTGGCCGCGTCGCGACGATGGCTGCCGGGCAGGGTGCCAGCTTTTGAGTCGCCAACATAACCGCAGGTCATGGCCTGTTTTCTTCGAGCGAACGAGGTAAGAGTGGCGTCCAAGGACAAGCAGCCCAGCGCTGATTATGGCGCGAAAGATATTCAGGTTTTGGAGGGGCTCGATCCGGTTCGCAAACGGCC